>OJQV01000032.1_pt1 | contig 131608 bp, 75 predicted proteins | sample 1598821 | NCBI WGS metagenome assembly OJQV01 (sample SAMN03922509, study PRJEB24848) | human gut metagenome | isolation source: stool sample | host: Homo sapiens | place: Germany | collected 2011-11 | reverse complement strand
ACAATTCCGGCAAGGACTACATGGTGTCTGGCGACAGTGCCGCTGTGGCCGGAGGGCAGTCCGTTCCGGACGTCACACCAAACTGCACCATAACCAACAAATAACTGAAAATTTAAAATACTTGGGTTTAACTCTTTTGCGAGTAGTTAAACCCAAGTATTTTTTTCATCTTTTAATTTACATCAGGTAGTGTTTTTGGATTTTATTAATCATTCTCTCTAATGTAAATTCTGATTGATAACTTCTGAGAATTGATTTTTCGGATGGTGGGCTTGAAAGCATGACCTCAGTTTTTTCGGCACCTTCAGAATCATCTCCTACAGCAAAAAGAGAACCATTGACACCGTCTTGTACAATTTCATTATTCCCAGTCGTGTCCGTTGCAACAATCGGAACGCCAGATCGCAATGCTTCGATAAGAGAATACGGCAAACCTTCATATAATGAAGTAAGAAGATAAACATCAAAGGCACGTACGATGGCATCAGCATCGTTCCTGTATCCTATGAGATGCACTCGATCAGAAAGATTATGCTTTCGAATATATTCTTTCGACTGCTCGAGAAGAGGGCCATCACCTATATATACGAAGTCGACATCTGATATTTTAGACGTAACGCGCTTCGCAATTTTCAAAAAAGTGGCAGGATCTTTCTGTGGTGCCATTCTTGCAGATACGCCAACAATTTTAGTATGAGCAGAGAAACCAAGCTTCTCCTTATAAATCATTTTATTCATTAATGGAATCGGAGGCAGTCCATTATGAATAACAGCAAATTTATCAGCTGCATCTAGTCCAGCTTGAATGGCCGCTTTCTTTTCCCCCAATGACACATTGAAAGTACACGTTGTTGCATGATGACTTAGCCATTTCTCCAACTCAATGAATATCTCTTTTTTAATCTTTGAGAACTCATCTGCCTGAAATGAATACGCATGTGGAGTATAGAAAATTTTAGGCACATGCGAATTCATAGCAGCTAAACGTCCAAGGACTCCTGCTTTGGAACTGTGGCAATGGACAATGTCCGGTTTAAACTTCCTAATCAAATGGCTAATTTCTAAATATGCATTTATATCCTTGAAAGGATTGATTTCTCGACATAGATAATTCGAGGGAACTAATGTAACAGCATCATTAATCCGAGACAACCGCGAAAGGTAATAAGCGTCAGCACGTTCTTTACCGTACATGAGTGTTATATCAAATTGATTTGGATCAAGGCCAGACACCAAATCAAGTACGTGGCGTCCGCACCCGCCGGACGCTTCTTGAATCATCAATATTTTCTTCAATATACACCCTTTAAACACTAACGCGCTTTAGTAAAACGATACAATCGGTACACTGCATGGAATAGAAGAGGAAAATATGCCAACAAAATAAATTGTAATTTCTGGGAAAAGCTGATTTTCAAAATTTGATCAGAAACACCATCAACAATATATTTCCAGTTATTTCGAATTATCTCTCTTGTCGATTTTCTGTAGTTCTTATATTTTTCCGAATCCCGACTCCTTAAAGATGCCTCATATACACGCATATAGCTCAAAAAATTAACAAAAAGCATATAAGGCGCAGCCTTAGGATACTGCGCTCTCACCCCATAATATTTATTATAAAAATATTTCGGAGTCTCTACATCCACAATCTCAGAATTTTTTGATCGACTACCTTCAAGATGGCGATAGTAATAACATGGAGTCGAATCAAAAACAAATTTCTTTGATTTAACAAATACGGCATATGTAACAGCCATATCTTCAACATAAAAATTAGGAGGAAAAGAAACATCATCAAAAAGCTCGCGACGATATAACTTATCCCAAACGCTCCGACCCATATATTTAATGGCATTTATATATATAAGACCTTCTTCAGTATTACCAGCCAAATAAAAATAATCTTTTAATCTCGCAATTCTTTGATTGCCAGTACAATCAATGATTCCCCCAGCTGAAATATCTGCATCCTCTTTCAACATGTTATCGTACAGTATTGCATACATTTCCGGAGCAAGCCAATCATCCGCATCAACAAAACCAATTAACTCACCGCGAGCAGCTCTCAATCCAGCATTACGAGCCTCCGCAACACCTCCATTGTCTTTGTGAATAACAATGATGCGATCATCGTTTGCAGCATATTCATCACAAATCTGTGGACACATATCTGGAGATGCATCATCAACAAGAATGATTTCAAGATTTCTATAGGTCTGTTTGAGGATACTTTCCACACAAACCGAAAGATACTTCTCCGCCTTATATATTGGAACAATAACTGAAATAAGCGGCTGATTACTCATACTCATCTTTGTCTATCAACGTTTTCTACTATTAAATTGAAGATAAAAGCTCAGTCCACTGGTGTAAAACATTTTCTGGCAAGAACTTTTGTGTTCCATCGAGCGCATGTTCGGAAAAGGCTTTCCTCAAATTGGAATCAGAAATCAATTTCTCAACCTTGACCGACATTGCAGAAACATTAAAATCCTTGACAAGAAAGCCATTAACTCCATCAAGTATCATTTCAGATGGACCTGTTTCACAATCAAAACTGACGATCGGCAGACCATGAGCTTTTGCTTCCAGCAAAACCATCGGCAGTCCCTCATATCTTGATGTCATGACATACAAAGAGGCTTCATCATAATAGTCATTTATATTGGACACTTTGCCAGGTAAACTCATCTGTCCAGTCAAACCATCGAATTCAATTAAATGCTCTAATCTAGCACGATCTTCACCTTCACCCAAAATAATCCATTTCCAGTCAGGATGCTTAGGAAGTACTTCTTTTGCTACTTGAATTAGAAGGTCGAATCCTTTCTGCTCAGTAAGTCTACCAGCACTAAGAATTATTTTCTTTCCCCGAGTATCACTTTTATTGTATTCACATACAAGAGGATTAGGAATTGAAACAACTGGGCATCTAAGAACCTTCAAGCCATTTTCATACATCTGCTTATCAGCGTCAGTCAAAGTAACTATCGCATCAGCAGCAATACCAGCCCATCTACGTGATATTTTCCTGTAGGGTACAGTTGGATTCTGATGAAAATTAAAATGCTCCCAAGAAATAACCTTAATAGAATCAAATAATTTAGCAGAAAGAGCATACAAATCCAATATACCATCCACATCAATAATTACATCAGCCCGATTAGCTTTAAGTGCTTTGCGTAAGCGACAACAAATGCCAGGAAAACTTGATAGCCCATGAACATTTTCTTCGAAAAGCTGCGCATGCTTAATCGTTTTAGATAAATGAAAATAAGTATCGCTATCGTGTTCATGCAAGCTAAGAAAGAAAACACGGAAAAGCCCAGTATCTTCAAGCATGTTAGCAATCATTATCGATACACGCTCAGTTCCACCAGTATTCGTTATATCATTTATAAAAAAACATATATTTTTCATAACAGTATATTATTTTTCTATTGATTTGAGATAAAATGCTTGAAGTTTCTTTGCTTCGTCTTCAATGTCAAAATGCTTCGATTTCAATAAAGACCGATTACTTGAACGCTTTTCAACATTAAAGTCGAGTATGGCTTCCGCCCATTCCTGAGCTGATAAAGTTAAAGGAAGGATTTTAACATTTCCTGTAATGTCAGCTTCAGTTGGGACCGCTGATGATGCTACGCATGGCAAGCCAGTTGCTTGGGCTTCAATAAGAGACATACCAAGTCCCTCATACAAAGATGGGAAAACGAAACAATCCATTGCCTGAAGATAATCCCAAACATTAGGTACAGATCCGACAAAAGCAATATCATTACCAATACCAAGTTCAGTCGCATACGCAATTAATGAATCCCGTAATTCACCTTCTCCAACTAAAAGAAGGAATGTATCACTGCGCTTTTTATGCAATTCAAGAAAAACATCCAATAAAAATCGCTGGTTTTTCTGTTCAGCCAAACGACCAACATTCCCTACAACAAAACGATCAGTCAACTTCAACTTTGTTCGAAGTGAATCTCGTTCAATGGGATTAAAACAATACAACTTGGAATCAATCGCATTTTGAACGATTTTGATTTTACCTGTGCGCATTGCATCTTCTCCATACAACCAAATACCTGCTTCAGTTGAACAGGCAAAACCATCAGTAATGTATGGACGCAGATGATGCCGAAAATAGTCACGAAAAGGTGTTTTAAGATCGTGAGTCCTATACTCATTATGTGCATGCGAGATACGAACAGGCACATTTTCTTCCGCAGCGATTTTTAGAGGAAAATAGCTACGTTCCTCAAGATTCGAATGTATTATGCGATACTCAGGATGTTCTCTCAGAAAAGCACGGAATTCTTTCTTATAACGATGAAAGTACTGTGGATACATTGGGCACATACGGTAGATGCGCCCTCCAAGGCTTTGTATCTCTTCTTCATAGGCACCGATTTCTTCACGATTGACAAGAAAATCATATTGTATTACATTCCGATCAAAATGACGATAATAATTCATGGCCATCGTCTCTGCGCCACCACGATTCAAACTTGTGATAAGGACAAGCACTCTCTCTGGCCCATCAAAAGACACTTTAATTCTCCATTTCGTTACATTAAATTACAATTCAGCAATTCGATATGGAATTACCTCATGATAGCCAACAATAAAAACAAAGTATATGCACATAAGACCATACCCACATATAATCAAAGCTCGAAGAAAAAAACCACTTTTCTTATCTAAATTTCTCGTCATTATGCATATAAAAGCAATAAACCCAAAAAGGAAATAATCGGCAAATCTAGCAAGTGCCATAACTCCAGAAAAAGCATTCAAAGAGAGAATATAAGCAACTGAACAAGAAAGCGCGATTACATTCTCTCTCGATGCAAAGAGAGTTGAACTAAAATTCTTGCTTGTAAAAATAGTATACAAAAAATAAAGGAATAAACTATTTGGAATAGCTAAGGTAATGATACTATATGATAGAGATGTCGCTTGGGTGAATGCAGCCGAATACAAATATACTCTATACTTTGGGATAATGGATAGAAAAGGAGCAAATAAAGCGCTCGGTCCGATAATTCGGATTACAAGGCTACCTAAATAACCAATCAAAATCAGCGTTTTATAGCCTTTTATTTTTATCAATCGGTAAATGATAGGAATTAATAAAACGCAAACTGAAGTTTGATGAATTAAATATGCAACAATTACAAAAACAAAGGAAGACGCATATCTCTTATTAAGAAATAAAACGTAAGCAATGAGGCAAAAGGATATTGCAAAGTATTGTCTAGAAATATTCATTGCAATGAAGAAACACTGCATAACATAAAAAAGTAAAACAACAAATTGCCAATCCTTTTGATTTATAATCTGCACTATGAAATAGGCAAGAGCAGAATATAATACAATGCTCTCTATTATAAAGACAGTTTGGAAGTTAAAACTATGAGAAGCAAGTAATCTATTTAACTGACAATAACCAATTTCTACCGGACAATATCTCCACCCGGATTGTAAATGAGTAAAGATAGTTTCATACATAGCACTATCTGTGCCAACTGATGAAGCTCTTAGTCCACTGGGAACTGCCATTAGAGATAAACTCGCAAGCAATAGTGCCAGTGAACATCGTTTAGACTTTATTGATAGTGAAACTATATATGCAAGACTAAGGCATACCAATATTGACAGATATAACGACATATTGCTCTCAAATTCTAACTCGTTTACGCATATTTGTTGTTAATCATCACTTTGCTGTAAATATGCTCTCATACATGTATAAAGACTAAATAATCGAAATAATATCTTTTGCTTTAAAACGATAGGAAATGGGAGCAAGTATTTTTTCAGAAAAATGTCCAACCGCAATATACATAACTAAAAATTCATTGTCGGGCACGCCCAATAAATGTCTTGTTTCATTTTCTCTATCAATAGTCATCATTGTATTTAAAGGACAGGCAGCAAGACCAATAGACTCAAGAGCCAACAACAACGACATAGAGAATAGACCGCCATCTACAAAGCCTTCATTTCTTTCAATTGAATCCATGAAAGCTTGATTATCTGCAGTAACTAGAATCATCGCCGGCGGAATAGGATATCCATTCATACCACCCTGCAACTTCATAACTTTAGGTAGAATAGCCTGATCCGTAATAATACGGACACGTGTTGGTTGACGGTTGCATACAGAAGGTGTTCTCATGGCCATCTCAATAGCTGGAATAATCTCTTCTGCAGTAACTTGCTCATCAGCAAATTCACGAATAGAATGTCTGTTTTCCATCAATTTAGGGAAAGTCAAAGAAGCATTTTTTGTTTTGTCCTTTGCTTCAATCGTCAGCACTCCCCCATAATTTGAGTCTTCTTTTGAAATATCATGCCATGTCTGTTCATCAAAACAACTCTGAACATTGCTTAGATCAAAGTGCTCATCTTCATGCTTTGTTTTATAGTGGTGTAAGGCGGCAATCGCCATACGATAAACTTCATTATCTGAATATTCTTCATCTATCTGTCGAAGCTTCGGCAATAAAACAGCAAGTTGCTTTATTACTTTCATGCCAAAACCGTATCGAAAATTACGATGACTTAATCCTTTTTCAATTTGATGCGTTAAAAAGATAATGTGTGTTTCGATATGCTCTTTTTTGCACGAAGTACGCTTTGCATAGCTACGTGCAAAACGCTTCATCTGAAGGATGGTTTCTTTCCGAAGCCGAAAATAGGTCTTAACAACACTTATATGATTAACCATATTTACCGGCAGTGTCTTCTTGAGAATTTCTTTCATTATCACTCACTTTCCAGCATAAGCCAATTCACGCTTCAAAAACCGCTTGGAACGTTCCACTTCTTTGCTTATTTTCGTATTCACTGTTCCATAGTCAATTACATTATCGTCCCAGCTATTTCCTTCAGATAGCTGACGGTTTTCAAGACCTCCCAACCTAAGCAGGGATGTCATACGGTCATCCAAATTCAATTTGCCATTCTTTTTTCCACGAACAACATAAAATTGCTTCTGAAAATTGATGGAGAAAGCAGTTCCATGGAACGATGCAGAAAGAACATATTCAGCATGTTTAATCATACTGAGATAATGATTCGGTGCAGCAACTTTCAACACGTTAAAGCCGAATTTGGTTAACTCTAGAGACTTATTTCCAGTAAAAATTACATAAACAGGAAGCATCGTTTTTCTAGAGAATTCCTGGACTGCACGTGCGGCACTTTCATTTAGTTCGATATTGTCGATCGCATAATAAAAAATGTATGGCTCATCGACTAATCGCGGAGCACTAATACGCTCATATTCATGCTCCGTCAAAAGAAGCGTTGGATCAAGCACTTGCGTAACTTCACGATCAAGAACCAGATCCAGGTATTGCTTCGCGGACTGTTCTCGTACACCGATTTCTTTGTAGCTTGAAAGAAGGTTCCTGTATTTATCCGCGAGTGCGGTATTATCAAGCCGATCAAGAATATGTCCACCCAAACTTGATGCGTAAGATACTTTAGGTTTATTCTTTACAAAAGAAAGACAATATGCATCATCATAATCCCAGGCATCCATGTTCCAAATCTGGTCACTTCCGCTCAGAAAAATATCATATTGAGATTCAAGATCCCCCATTTCTAATACATCTTGATAGAAATGTTTTGTAAGATTTAAATTATTATTAATTAATGTATCAAAGTCATCATGTCTCTTTTGAATTATTTTGCGATTTAAAAAAGCATAACAATTTTTAAGAACATCTTTTGGGGTCCTAATCTTCTTGTATACATCATAAACATATTGTTGCTTTGGAGTAGAGAAATCGATCACATCGCACTGGTGTCCAAGATTCTCAATCGCTTGTTGTGTAGCAAACGCCTGTAAAAAAGAGCCGTTGTTATGCGCACGATGATACGTAATCAGCGCGACCTTTGCCATATCAATAATCCTTTTCTTCCGCACTCTTTGAAGACAATACAACTTGTATATTATATTAAGGGGGTCCCATATTCTCTCGTATCCGCACTGAAAGTATACCTTTAGACTTTCTTACGTATCTTGGAGTTCTTTTTGAAGAGGGAGGATAGCCACACACCCTATTGTATATTTTCTGAAATCAAAACAATGCTTCATCAAATTCGTGGTTGATTATCATCACCACTATTTCTATATGCGGCTCACGTCGCCTCTCTATAACGCTCATACCGAATTCCGCCCTGTATGGACTGTTTTGATACCAAATCGTTCGGTATAGAACCTGTCCATGTCAGACACAGACAAAAATAACATATTCGCAACGGAACTTTAATCACGAATAGCCCAGAAAGCTTCAACAGCTGCGTTGCTTAGCGACGTGAATCCACTCCTGTTTATGGTCAAATAAACGTGTACGGCGTCACCACTAAATCTGAACGGTATGAGCGTTCATATTGGACACGGACGGCGGCTGGAAACGGCATCGGCGGAAGAAAAGCGCCGGTGCCGTACGGTTCCTGATAGATTCCCGAGTGCTAACAACCACACATGGTTCTCGGGAGGAAAGGAATGACGACACCGGTGCGTATTCAACAGAGTATCAGGCAACTCGAGACGAAAGGCCTGACGCATACCCAGATAGCAAAGGAACTGGGCGTTTCTCGGACGACCGTGGTCAAGTACGCGACCCGCGACTATTCGCCGACGCCCACGGCGGGGAGGGAGGGAAGCCGGTCATTGGTCGTCGGCGAGTACGCGCGCAAGGCCGACGAATGGCTCGAGGCCGACCTGCGTATGCCGCGCAAGCAGCGGCACACCGCCCGGCGCGTGCACGAGCGGCTCGTGGAGGAATGCGGCTTCGAAGGCAGCTACTCGTCGGTGCAGCGATGGGTCAAGCGGTGGCGGCAACGACACCGGGGCGAGGCCGAGGGGTTCAGCGAGCTGGAATGGGCGCCAGGCAGCGCGCAGGTCGATTTCGGCCAGGCCCTGGCCGTGATCGCGGGCGTGGAACGGACCGTGCATTTCCTGGTGGTCTCGTTCCCGTATTCGAACATGCGGTACGTGGCCGCGCTGCCGGGAGAGACCGCGGAATGCGTGTGCCATGGACTGAACCGGGTGTTCTCCCATACTGGCATGGTTCCCCGCGTGCTAGTGTTCGACAACGCCACCGGGGTCGGCCACCGCAGGGTCGACGGGACCGTCACCCAGACGAGGCTGTTCTCGCTGTTCTGCGCGCACTACGGCTTCGAGACGAGGTTCTGCAACCCCTATTCCGGTTGGGAGAAGGGAAGCACGGAGAACGCGGTCGGCTTCCTGCGCCGCAACCTGATGGTGCCGACGCCGTCCGCGGAGGGGTGGGACCGGCTCACCGACGCGTGGTTGGAACGCTGCGACGGGCTCGCGCGCGGCGACCACTACCGCGAGGGCGTGCCGATCCGTGACCTGTTCGAGACGGACCTCGACCACATGCTCCCGCTGCCGCCGTCCATGTTCGACGCGTGCGACTGGCGCGGGGTGAAGGCCGACAGGACCGGAACGGTCACGATCGACTCGAACCGCTACCTCGCGGGCCCGAAATGGCATTCCATGCGTCTCATGGCCGGCGTGCGGGCCCTGCGGGTCGAGCTGCGTTCCATGGACGGCGAGCCGATCGTCACGTTGGAGCGCAGGTGGGGGCGCAGCCCCGACACCGCGACGGATCCGCTGTCGCTGCTCGCCATCATCGCACGCAAGCCGCGTTCGTGGGGAGAGAGTCCCATACGCTCCGACTTCCCGGAGGAGACGCGCGCGCTGCTCGACCGGATGGAGCCGCGCGAACGCGGTCTGCTGGTCGACGACATCCGCCACGCGGCCGTGGCGAGCGGCTTCCACGCGGCCGCCATGGCCGTCGCCGAGATCATCGCCGCGGGCAGGAGGCCCGACAGGGCCGCGATCGACCAGACCGCCAGACGGCTCGCGCAGGGCGACGGTCCCGAATCGAGGGCCAGGCTCGACACGTACAGCAGGTTCATGAGGGAGGACCGTGATGAGTGAGACGACGGACACCGCGGCAGGCGGGCGCAGGGGCGGCCGGACCGTGAGCAAATCCACCCCGGACGAGGTCATGGGACTCGCATGCGGCCTGCCGTTGACCAGGAGCGTGCTGCGTTCCGTGGTCGCGGACGCCACGCCCGGCCAGCTCGGCGTGCTGGCCGACCTGTTCAGGGCCGAGAACGCCAGCCGGATGGAATCCAGACGCGCCAGACTGATCAGGAGCGCGGGGTTCCCGTGCGTCAAGGGCTTCGACGGATACGACTGGGGCATGGCGTCGTTCCCCGCCGACTGGGGGCGCGAGCAGCTCATGGACCTCGGTTTCGTGGACCGGGCCGAGGACCTCGTGCTCTACGGCGATGTCGGATGCGGCAAGACGCACATGGCGATCGCCACGGGCATGCTGGCGTGCGAGAGGGGCATGCCGGTGAGGTTCTTCACCGCGTCGTCGCTGGTGATGCGTCTGCGGCGCGCGAGGGACGAGAACCGGCTCGACGCGGAACTGCGCACGATAGGGCGCGCCAGGCTGCTGGTCGTCGACGAGCTGGGCTATCTGCCCATCGACATCGACGGGGCCAGACTCCTGTTCCAAGTCATCGCGGATTCCTACGAGAAGCGGAGCGTGGTGTTCACCACGAACCTGGAGTTCGGACGGTGGGGCGAGGTGTTCGGAGACGGCGACATGGCCGCCGCGGTCATCGACCGCATCGTGCACCACGGAAGGATCGTCAGGTTCCGTGGCGAGTCATACCGCAACAGCCACTCCCTGATGAAATAAACGAAAAGAGCGGAACCAACCCGGCCGCCGGTGACGGTGTCCATTTTGAACGCCGATGGTGTTCAGATTAACTGGTGACGACACGCAGATTTATTTGACGAAAGACACTCGTGGTCGGCGACCGGTGCGCCGGACTGGTGGCCACGGTCGGCTCGATGCTGCCCAAGGCGAAGTACCAACGCTGCATGGTGCATTTCATGCGCAACGTGCTCTCCAAGGTCCCGCCGATCCACAGGGAATGGGCGTCCGCCGCCCTGAAGGCGGTATTCGCCATGGAAAGCCGGGAATCCGCGCTGGACAAAGCCGAACAAGTCGCCGCGGAGATGAGGTCTAGGAGGCTGAGGGCCGCCGCCAACTGCCTGCGGGAGGGCGTCGGCGAGACGACGACCTACCTGCTGGACGAGTTCCCGGACGGGCACCGCAGGCGCATCCGCACGAACAACATGATCGAGCGGTTGAACAGGGAGATCCGCCGGCGCACGCGCGTCGTGGGCGGCTTCCCCGACGGGAACAGCGCGCTCATGCTCGTCTGCGCGCGCATCCGGTACGTCACCGCGAACGAATGGTCGACCCGCCGCTACCTCGACATGTCCCGGTTCGATGACAACCTCGTGGAAGCGAACTGATCATCGCTCCATGGACGGCCATGATCCAAAGTGCGCAACTTTTCGGGCACTACCGTATTTTTATATCGACATAGCAGAGAACGGACCAATATTTTATCGTATATTGGCGAAGTTTACGCATTAATTTATTATCTGGAACCGTTTCTGTTATCTGCCTAATGCATAGCGGGGGAAGGAAAGAAGGTCCATTGTTGGGCTTTCGAGTTGTTCGATGTCCAGAGTTGTACGTTTGTTCCGTTGGTGGTTTCGCCGTATCTCACGTCCAGAACGAGGGATGAATTGAGTGCGGAGACGAATTTGTAGGATGATCCGTCTTGTATGGCGATCCACTTCTGGGATCGAGTACCGTTCGAATCCCACTGCTGTATGCTTGTTCCTTCATGCGCCTCGCCGTATCTCACGTCCATGGGCTTGCCGGAACCCGTGTTCGTCAGGGTCACGTAGCCTTTCTTGTCGTGGGACATCATCCACTTCTGGGCAGTGGTTCCATTCGACGTCCACAATTGCACATTCGCTCCGTTGTCGTGGGAACCATTGGATACATCCAGGACCTTGCCGCCGTCCAGGGCGGAGGCCACGACATACGTGCCGTCGGCCAAGTCCGAACGATGCTTCTTGGCCAAAGCATCCAACACATCGCGATCGGTCTGGCCTGACACTGTTATGGCTATGGATGCGTTCGTATCGCCAGCAGTTGCGGTTACCTTCGTGGTTCCCGCTTGTGCTCCCGCTTTCACAAGGCCTGTGCTGCTCACGCTTGCGATTGTGGAATCGGAACTGGTCCAGGTGACCTTCTTGTTCGTGGCGTTATCTGGTTTCACGGTCGCGGTCAGCTGTACGGATTCGCCTGACTTCAACGTGATCTTGCCGTCCTTGACTCCATCGCCGGAAATCGTGATGGAGTCGACGGGGATGTCGTTGTATTTCACGGCGAATGCGAAGTTGCTGTCGTCCTTCCTGGTTGCAGTCAGCTGAACGGTGTGGTTCGGAACCTTCCAGGTTTCCTGGTTCATCGCATAGGCCGTGATGCCGTTGACGATGTTCTTGATGCTGGGCGGGTACGAGTCGTTGTCCACGCCGATAGTGAAGGAGGTCTCAAGCGCATCAAGATGCTTCTGAATCCGGTCCGCGTAGGAATCTGCCCACTGCTTCGCATCGCCGTTGCGTACGAAATAGTTGTCCTCCAAGGAAGTGGAACGGGTCGCGTAGCCGTCGGCTTGGTAGGTTTTGGTGTGACCCGTGTGCGCGATGGCCATGAGCTCATCGGTCAGGCCGAAGTACAGGTGACGCTGGTCGAAGTTGTACCAGTGGTCATCGCTGTCATCCCAGGTGCAGTCGACCTGGTACCACTTGCCGTCCAGCTTCACGGCGTTCCAAGTATGGGCGTCATAGGTGTCCCGAGTCTCGCTGTTCTCAATGCCCGCGGCGGTCAGCAGCTTGCTGTATGCGGATTCGTAGGACTGACAGGTGCCGAGACTTCGGGTGAGGGCGCTTTCGGCGCTGCTCCATTTCAGGGAATTGTCGTACTTCATCTGGTCGAGGAGCCAGTCATGCAGCCATAGGGCCTTGGCGTATTCTGAACCATCGGTCTCCTTGTTGCACTGGGCCACTGCGGCGTTCACACGGTCGGCGACTGAAGGGTAACTCGGGTCTGAGACCTGGACGTTGAACGTGACGCGCATGTAGTACATGCTTGATGCCTTGTCCATGAGGAAGAAACGGTAATTGTATGTTCCGCTGGCGGTCATGGTGAACGTGTAGTCGTGTGAGGCTTCCTCGGCGGTGTACTTGGTCCATTCGCCGCGACTCGGGTCTGCGACGGATTCGAAGGACCATTCATCAGGATTGCTGTATGAGGGGGCATCCATGCGGAACTGATAATTGCCTGACCCTCCCGAGGCCTCGACATGGAATGTGGTGGGGCTGCCCAGCTTCGGATCGTTCCAATAGGCGGTCAGCGTGATTCCATTCTGCGGATCAGATGAAGCGGAATGGGCGTAGCCGTTCATGGCCGCGCGGATGGTGTTATCCGTGCTTTGGGTTTGCAGTGGGGTAGCGGTGTCCTGCTGTGCTTCTGATTCTGGTTGGGACTCTGGTTGTGCTTCCGGTTGGAATGTTGTTTCAGCTTGTGACTGCGGTTGCGTTTCTGGTTCTGTTTGCGGTTGTATTTGTGTTTCCGTCTGAGGTTGCGTGTCGGTTTCCGACTGCGCTGGTGCCTGTGTCTGTGCTTCTGCTGCGCCTGTTTCGGATTGAGTGGTTGCTTCAGGCTGTGCGGATGTTTCTGCATCTGGTTGCGCCTGCGTCTGTACTGTATTCGAAGCAGTGTCTGTAGTAATCCCATTTTGGGCATAGCTAGCTGTCGCAGTCAAACTCAGAGCGATCGCCGCGCTAAGCATGGCGGACAACGCGGTGACGATTGGTTTTCTCATCTCAATACCTCTCTCGAAGCGGTTGCCTGAACCCGGTCATCACCCTCGATGACTGCCTGTCCCGAACGTTCCCCCGCCTTGACTATTACTCTATTCACCAGTGTATCGGGAATACGCAGTAAGACACGGGGCATTATTCGAGTTTGGCGCATAATGCTCAGGAATTATTTTCGTTATACGTCATTCGACGTACAGTCCTCTGCTGAAATCCGAAGGACGAATTTCAGCATCGAAATTCATTGTTTCAGCCAGATGATTCACCAAATCCGCCAAAATCGTATCCCGTGTAGCAACGTCGTGCGTCTCCAAAAGTTTTCGGTAAAGTTCTTTGGCCTGTGGATCATCGTAAAAAGTGAGCGGAATTTGGTTAAGATCAATGCAGAGAGCTCGTTGATTCATCCTGTTACGCATAATATTTTTGACAAGTTCTCTTTTGTCTTGCCTTCGTTCGTTATTGAGATCGTCTTTTTGCTCAATGCGATGCTGGACAAACCAGAATGATGTAGTGATGATTGCTCCGATAATGGCTCCAACAAGTGATGCTATGGTTTCCGTCATTTTGAATCATTCTCCTTGTTTGGGATTTTATCTATCAAAAGCGTACTGCGCTGTGCGATTTCACAGTTATGCTTGATTTTATGGTTTCAAAGACGGGAATTAAAACTTACGCATATTACCTACCATCTTCAGCCGAGGAAGATGCTTCGGAGAGTGTTCATGAAACAACGGTTAATTCTGTAATTATTATTGGTGCAAACGGCGCAGGGAAAAGTAGGCTTGGAGCTTGGATTGAGCAAAAGCATCCTCAAAATTTGCAAAGAATATCTGCTTTACGGAATTTATCTTTAAGTCATGATATACAGCTCTATCCTTTTTCTGTAGCAATTAACAAAATGATGTACGGGAGCAACACAAAGGAGAAAACGCATAATTCGTTATATGAATGGGAGACTGCCGAAAGGAAATATCGGTATACAAATTCTCCCGTCTCCAATTTTGACTCTACAATTGCTGCGATAATTGCGAGAGACAATGATGATAATCGTCAGCTTGTCAGGAAAATGCAATCTGGTAATTTATCTGAGTTCTCTGATGAAATTGCATCAACTACGGAAAAGAGGTTGCAAAAATTATTCTCCAGAGTCTTCCCTCATAGGAGTATCTCGTTCAAAGAGAATACGGTATTCGCTTCCGGCGATATCAGCTCGGGTGACGATTACAACAGCTGTGAGATGAGTGATGGTGAGCGAGCCGGACTGTATGTGATGGCGCAGGCTCTTTGTTTACCTGAGGGGAGCACTGTGATTGTTGACGAACCTGAGCTACATTTGCATCCTGCTATTATTACAAGTCTTTGGCAGGAAATTGAAAAAGAGCGAGTAGATTGTCTTTTTATCTTTATTACTCATAGTATGGAGTTTGCCGAATATCATACTGATTCCGATAGAATTTGGGTCAAAAGTTATGATGGAAAAACATGGCAATATGAAATTATCCCTAAAGATCAAGAAATGCCAAGTGCATTGCAGCTAGAAGTTCTAGGAAGTCGAAGGTCGGTTCTTTTTGTCGAGGGGACTAGAACGTCTCTCGATTATCGTTTATATTCACTTCTATTTCCTGAATATTTGGTTGTACCTTGCGGGAGCTGCCAAAAAGTCATCGAACAAACAATTTCTTTTCGGAACAATTCGAATCTTCATCATGTTGAAGTTTATGGTTTGATTGATCGTGATCGAAGGTCACAGGGACAGCTTGAGGAGTTGCGAATGCGTGGAATAAATGTTTTACCTGTGGCTGAAGTTGAGAATTTGTTTTTACTTGATGAAGTAATGCAGGTGTTTGCCGGTCATATGGGACAATCTGCCGAGGTCGTCGCTTATGCGCAGCATTTTGTTGTAGACGAATTCATAAAAGAAAAAGAACGATTGGAGCGTGAAGCATGTCGGGATGCCATCAAAGATTTTTTAATTGGCCTAGATGTTAGCGGTAAATCCTCTGATGAAATAGCGAATATGGTAAGGGATGGGTCGGCAGAAATACAGAAGAAAATTTGTGAATGTTTTTCTGCTATTGGAAAAAAGAAAGATTATGTTCAAATTTTAGAGATTTTAAATGATAAAAGTATAGTAAAGCGTATAAGCTCATTGTTTGGATTATCTAAGAATAGTTATTGTAGTCAAATTATTTTGCTTTTAGGTTCTCAAAATCCTATAAGTGATAATTTGAAGGAAGCATTCTTGTCGTCAATTCCGAAGTTTTATGCAAAGAGTAGCGCGGTATAAGATGGCGCAGTAGATATATTGGCCGAGTTCAAATATCCGCGTCTTAAGGAAAACAATTGTTCGCTGCAGATAAGCCTATACGGCATGTTGAGGATGATAAGTATGGTCGTGAAAAATATGTTGATAACCTTGCTTATGCTCTTTTAACCGGCGATGATTCGGATGGCTTAGTGGTTGGGATAGAGGGAGCGTGGGGCAGCGGTAAAACATCCCTCAAGAACATGCTCATTGAACGTCTTCAACAGATGCCTCTACCTGATCGCAAGACGCACCTCATTGAATTTGACGCATGGATGTACTCCAGGTCCGGTGAGATAGTATCTGCATTGTTCTCCGAAATCTCGGCAGGTCTTTCTCCCCGATTGAAGTGGTATCAAAAGCTATTGATGAGATTTGATTGCTTTAATAATAATGCAATCACCTCTGTGGTTCATTTGATTTATAGAGCGATAAACGCTGTACTTCCTTATTCTGAGATTGGTATTTCTATTGGATGTATCTCTTGGAGTTTCCAAAATTTATCAAAATTATTATCTACTAAGAAATATAGAACTGGTGATTTACATCAAACAAGAAGCAGGCTGAAGTACGATCTTCAATCGCAATCAGACAAGATTGTTGTATTCATCGATGATTTAGATCGTCTTCTGGATGATGAAATCAGTTCGCTTATCCAAGCGGTAAAAGCAGTGGGTGATCTCCCGCATGTCACATATGTGTTGCTCTATGACAAGGCATATGTAACGCAAGCACTCGATAAAGCAAGTCATAATCGTGGCTCTGAATTTCTTGAGAAGATAGTTCAAATTCCTGCAGTAGTTCCTGAGTTGTCGCTTAACGAATTGCACGAATCTCTGAAACATGAAATATTGCGCGTTGGTTGGCGTGACAGCCTGTCATTAGGGAGAGAACAGGGTATTTTCAATTATTGCATTTGCCCATTCATTCAGAACAAGCGAGATATGGTGCGATTCTTGAATGATTTTCGTCTGTACTATGAGGCGCTTGGTGATGACGTCGAGCTATTAGATTTGGCGGGTATCACCGCATTGCGTATCTTCTGTCCGGAGTTTTATTCTTGGATATGGGAAAATCGGTGTTTAATGGTGGATCCTGTTTTTGCGGATGAAGAGTATATGGTTTATTCTGATCAAACAGCTGATCTTGAAGAAGTTATAAAACAAGCTGATGAAAAGAAAATATTTAATAAATATTCAATCGAATGGAAGAAGATAATTCATATATTATTTCCTTTTGTAGATAAAATCTCCATGGGGAAAGAATACTTTCTTTCTGAAAATGATGTTCCGGATTCATATCGGTCGATATGCAAGAAGGACTATATTGATGCATATTTTCGACTGATGCCATCTTCGGGGGATGTTCCGGAGAAGTGGTATAAACGATTCCTTTGTGAAATCAATCTTGATGCCGTACAGTCGGATGCTGGTTTGCTGCAGATTGCTTATTCTCCAAGATTGCAAGAAAAAATCAAGCGATACTTATCTCGGGATACACATGGCAATGTAATAAGAATGCGTATGTTGCTTCGTTTTTACTTGAAGAATAGTTTCTGCAAGACATTGCAAGAATATTATCCTTATGTGCTGAATTTATTTACTATGGTATGTAGAAGGGGCTGGAATGCGGTTGATGTCGAATTGCTTTTGAAAGAATGTCTTCAGAACGACAATGTTGGTGCGTTTCTGTTTGATATTTATTTGGCTGTGCTATGTGAACTGCAATCCCTGTCGTCTCAAGAGGGTGACCGGCAGCGCAATAAAATGCTTGAGACATGGAATGTTCGGGTAGAAACTTTAGGGTATGGCCATTCGCAGTCTGCGTTGGGAGAGATTGATTGGAAAAGCTACGCTGAACTCTTCGAAAAGCGGGTTTTGCTTCTTGCTAAAAAGTGTGTTCAGAATAATAATCTTGCCGTATTGCCAGGGCGTTTGAGTTTTTGTGAATTGCGTTTGACAATGGTGATGTTGGGATGGTTGTTCGGTAATGTGCCGGATGATTTGAGGAGTGTATTACTTGCACTTCGTGAATATGCCGAAGACGAAGGCCAATTTGTTTTTCTTTCTGCGGCAGCATTGGTGACAAAACAAGATGATGAAAGCTATGTTGCCGATGTTCAGACTGCCAAATATTTGTTTGATCCTGCTGAGTATCTGAATATGGTCGCGTCATATGTTAGCGATAATGAATTGCAACATAAAACTGGTGAGCGGCGTGAGCAGCAGTTGTGCCATGCGGCATATACCTTTGCACTCAAAGGTAACGGTGTAACAAATCAAAATGGCAAGGTTCGGATTACTGCCGATCAGGCGAATGATGTCTTGGAAGGTTGGAGATTAAAAGATTCGGGATCAGAGTTTTTGGAATTGTTAGTAAAAGACTAAGAGGGGACTGCGAGCATTTCATCAATGTCGGCTTGCGTGACGGTGATGGTGAGCCGAGGATCCGTGGATTCGCTGGAATCCATGATCCAATCGTTTCAGAAGCTCCGAGCATGATTATGCTGCACCGTAACGTCGATCAGCACGTCTGCAAGGCGAAGCGCATCATACCATCCTCATTTTTCTGAAAATAACGGCAATACGGAACAGCATCATACAATCCGAGACATTGCCCTTGGGTGTTTTCTGTTTACATGCGGCAGCCTTTGCGATGTGTCACTTCTCGTATCGGGCTGGGAATCGTTCCAATCGAGACGGTGATGTTTCCGGGACTCTCGGTTCCTGTTCCCGATAGGGGAGACCTGGCGCAAAATATATGAAAAGCGGTGCCTTGAATGTGTTTTTCTTGCCATGATCGTATGTTTCCGGCCGCTTTGGTATGTTCTGTGTCCCGTAAAGGTAGTGCCCGCTTCTTTGCGCAGATTGGCTGTTGGCTAGCTGTTGGCGTGACTTTCATGCCGCTGCGCCTAGGTTGTCATCGAGCCGGGACATGTCCATGTATCGCCGGTCCGACCACGAGCGTGAGGTGACGTAGCGGATTCTGGCGCATACGAGCATGAGCGCGCTGTTGGAGTCGGGGAAGCCGCCCACGACCCGGGTGCGCCGGCGGATCTCCTTGTTCAATCGCTCGATCATGTTGTTCGTGCGCAGCTTGATCCCATGGTTCGCGGGGAACTCCGGCAGGAGGTAGGTGGTGGTCTCGCCGACGCCCTCGCGGAGGCAGTTCGCGGCCGCCTTGAGCTTGCGTTCCTCCATTTCGCCCGCGACCGTCCCTGCCTTGGCCATGGCGGATTCGCGGTTTTCCTGCGCGAAGATGGCCTTCAGGGCGGCGGACGCCCATTCCCTGTGACTGGGCGGCGTCTTGGAGAGTACGTTGCGCATGAAGTGCACCATGCACCGCTGGTATTTCGCGTTCGGCAGCATCGAGTTGACCGTGGAGACGAGTCCGGCGCACCGGTCGCCGACCACCAGTCTGACGCCCCTCAACCCGCGTTCGATCATGCTTCGGAAGAACTGCTCCCAGCTGGCCGCGTCCTCGCGCATGCCCTCGTCGACCGCGATGACCTCGCGCCGGCCCTCCGTGCTGACGCCGATGGCGACGAGGACGCTCACGTTCTCCACGTGCCCGCCCCAGGATCGCTTGTGCCACACGCCGTCCACGAACACGTACGGGTACTCGGATTCCAACGGGCGTTTCCGCCACTCGTCGATCTCCTTGTAGATCTTCTTGAGTTTGTCGCTCAATGTCTGGGATGGCATCCGCTCGCCCCACAGCAGCTGGCTGATGTCGTCCACCCTGCGTGTGCTCACGCCCGCGAGGTACATCTCCCTCAGCGCCTCCTCGACGCTGGATTCGCGCCTCCGGTAACGTTCGATCACCGCCGACTCGAACAGGGCGCCCTTCAATTTGGGCACCTTGAGACTCAACTTGCCGGCCTTGGCGGTCAGCGTGCGCTCGTAGTGGCCGGCGCGGAACGCCTTCCGGTCGGTCTTGCGCTCGTATCTGGCGGCGTTGGTGATCTCGTCGGCCTCGGCGTCGAGCATGGCGTTGATGGTCTGCTCGACCTTGATTCGAACCAAAGCATCGAGCTTGGACTCGAACATGGCGTCGTCGAACTGTATGATTTTATCGGACATGGCTTCCGGCCTTCTTTCCAATCGCGGTTTTCATGTGTAAGCGACTGAAAATCGTACCAAAGCCGGGCCATGTCCTTTTCATCGGAACTCACAACCGAATCTGCGCAAGAAGACGGGCGTTATCCTTGGCGCATGCAGAAAATAGAGAGTTGTGTTTCCCCCATATAAATCAATCTGATCAAATATGGCCTGAAAGTATGAATAGTCGGCTGTGCCAAGAGAATGGCCATAAAATTTGATAAGGGGATGCTGGCGTTTTCTTGGAGACTGAATGAGAGAATCTTCGTATGTCCGGTCCCGAAGAACGACAGCGTGCGGTGGAACTGTATTCCGCCACGCCGAGGCCAACGGCCCAGGTGGTACGGCCCAGGTGGTCGAGCACCTGGGTTATCCGACCAGGCAGTGACTGGAACGTTGGCTGGCAAAGGATTCCCGGTATGCTGGCCATATGGCCAAACGGGGGGCGGATGCTTTCTTGGAGGTAGCTTCGCAGCCATTCGCTGGCGGCACCATCTCCAGGTGCTGGCACATCCTGTTTACGCGATGAGATATCGCGAGGAACGTCCTTTGCCCTCATGCATCAGTTTGCCCTCATCCTCCATCTTCTTAAGTAGCCGGTATGCGCTGATATAGCTCAAGCCCAATAAATCCATGACTTCCGAAGATGTCACCTCGCCGTCGTTCTTTTCGGCTAGCTCAAGTACCAGTCCTCGCTGACGTGTCGCTGAGATATTGTTCTGCCTGACGTATGCCGGTAATGCATCGTCTGCCTTGTACACCTTGGAACTCAGAATGTACGAACGGGATATGCCGCTGCCGGACGCCTCCACAACGCCAGCCTCCACCAAATCCTCCACTGCGCCAACTACCCGACGTTCTTCCAATCGGGAAAACTCGTGAAGCTGCGACATAGTCAGACGACGATGCTCTTTAAGCAAAGAAAGTATGATAAGCGCCCATACCGAGAGACTGCTGCCACGTCGCTTCTCTTCTTCGGACACCATCCTGATGAACGACTCGTCTGGCACGGCACGGCGAATGAACAAATTGACCTCGGTGCTGGTGGATTGCGAATAATCGGGCATTGCGCCTCCATTGGCCAATGAGCCGATATAAATCTTATCCACTCCGCGTCCGGTCTGCTCGGCATATCCAGCGGTTTTCAGAATCAAGGCCAGTCGGGGATTCCTCGATCTAGGCTGTGCAGACAGGAGGTTGTCTTCGCTTATGCCCTCGATGAAGCCGCCCGGGTTGGAAATGGTCAGGCCATCGGTGTCAATCATGAACCGCACGCTGCCGATCCGTGCATAGTCGCGATGGCAGAACGCGTTTACCATGGCTTCGCGGAGAGCCTGAGGGTCGAAATCCGGCACGTTCATATGTATCAATCCGCTCATGATTTCGTGGCCGGGGTTCCATGGTTGTATTAAATCGCTGATTTTGCCGAACATGTCAACCAGCGGCAGCACAAATGGATCCGTGTTTATTCGCGGTGTCGTACCTTCCATGACCTGGAACGTGGCTGAGGCTGTGGGTATGCAGCGCTTGATGGCTTCGGTGGTGCCAATGGTCAATAACCCGGCAATGGTGGGAAGCTCTTCACCCTCATTGCCGGACACCAGTCCAAGAGCCCTGTCGAAGTCCGTATCGTCGAAAGTCAGCAGTGAACTGTTTGTATTGGTCTCGCGAATGTGCTGGCGCAATTGGTTCCGGGCTTCGGTATCCAAATCTGTGAGCTCGCCGCCTGGGGCTGGCATGTCGCTGTAATCGTAACTGCGTTGTTGTGAGAGACGGCTGATGAATTGCGAGACGAATAACGGCACTACTTCGGGAGTGCCGTCGGCTTTGAGCCGGCGTTGCAGAGTCTTGCCGTTGCTTGTGGATACGATTTGCTGACTGTTATCTACTTCTATTACTACCACTTGGCAGCCATGTTCGTGAAAAGACTCGATTCGGGTGGTCTGCTGCGGTACGGTTTTGTTGAATATGAAGGCCGCGAGTCCATTGATATTGGAATGCTGTTCGGAGACGCCGGTGACTATGCCGTTATCTTCGATTCCGAGATAGAGCGTGCCGCCTTGTGTGTTCGCGAGGGCAACGACGTTATCTACGATTTCATCGTCTGATTGCGGGCGGCGCTGCTCGCTTTTGAATTCGACGGTCAGAGATTCCCGATCTGGTAACATCGCTTTCCTTTCATAACCTTTCATAATTCTAACATGTAAGATTTATCTCTTACATGTCAGAATTATGAAAGATAGGTAAGGAAGGTCAGATTCCTAAATTTAATTGTGGTGGAAGCCTTCGGGCGACACCTAGGAGGAGCCGATGCGTCGGCTCATTATGCTTCAGTCTCTGCTGATTCCTTCTTGAGAGAAGGAACGGATGTTTTGATGTATTTTTGAGGCGAGCAACATCATAAATCTGGGACGTTGCCTTGGACGTTTTCTGTTTGTGTGTGGAGGCTTTTGCGATGTCCCCCTTCTCATATCGGGATGGGAATTGTTTCGATCGGAATGCTGACGTTTTCGGGATTCTTGGTTCTTGTTCCTGATAGGGGAGGGCCGGAACGTCAAATAGATGAAAGGGATGGAGTCTTGGACGCGTTTTTCTTGCCATGGTCGCATGCCTCCGGCCGCTTTGGCACGTTCTGTGTCCCGTAAATGTCGCACGATTCCATTTTTCGGCCGTTTTTTGGAATCGTGCTACATCGCACACCCCCGTACTCGCGCGAAAGTGCCGGAAAAGCCGGTTCGGGGGCATGAAATAGGTGGGAGAATCGTGTTTCGACAGAAAAAATGTTGCACGATTCGAAATTTGCCACGAAAATCGGAATCGTGCAACGAAATTCGTCGTTTCCTTCCGTGGTTTCTTATCTCTTGGCAGGTTCTCGCGGCATCTGCCTTTCAGTATCCTACAGTCTGCATGATTAAGGAATCCGTGCGTCTAACCTTATATCGGCCGCGCGGATTTCTCTTGGCGAAATCGTGATTGCCGGTATTATCGACGCCCCCTCATGAAACATCATCATTGAGCATCATCACGCTGCTCTACTTGATGCTTTTGTCGAATAAATCTGCATGCCGTCGCCAGTTATGCTGAACATTATTGGCGTTCAGCATAGACACCGTTCTCATCGCGAAACGTCGGCTTGACTGAACGTACACTATTGCAGATATTCTCCAACCTTGTCCACAAAGTGGCTGACATTAGCTGAATAGTTTGGATAGGCAATGCTTAACTGTTCATGATTTTGGGCGTAAACCAACACAACATTGTTGTATTCGAATTCGGTTCCCTTATTGGTCGCTGCCTCAATTCGGTCTTCAAGATCGCCGTATTTTTGCAATGCTTCAGAAAGCTGATCTTGGCGGAAAGACTCGATATCAAGGAGTTGATCTTCGCGAGAAAGTTTGAGGAGAAACAGCGTTGCCGCTTTATCCGTTGGAGGATTCAAAGGGAAGATGCTGTCTGTGGACGCTGCCAAATCATCCAATAAGCATGATGAGCATTCAAGCGTCTGAAGCTCTTTTACCAATTCCTTTTGGCTGCGTTCAAAGCCGGGAACCTGCGGGGCTCCCTCTTCGAGAGCGAATAGGCTGGAAACAATTTGAAAGAATTGAATCCTTTCCTGGTCTTCAGGCCCTACGGCCTGTCTACGAACTTCGGGGCTTTTGTATTCGGTGCCATAGATTTCTCCAGCGGCCTCAACAGCTGTTGCCCAGTAATGTTGAAGCTGTGTTCGAATCTGTACCTCCACTTGATAAGAGCCTGTTTGAGTCTCAGGTTTGAACAGAAGGTGGCGGGATCGGTATCCGGACTTTTGCGGATTGAGGATATAGTCCTTCTCTCCGCTGCCTTTCTTGAGAGGGATTTGAGATTTCAGAATTTCAGCCGCTTGACGGACCTGATTATTGGTCTCTAAAATCAGACGGCATCCTCCGATATCATCCAATTCGCCTAATTTCAGGTGGGTTTGGGCGCGTTGCAGTTTACGAATGATGGAAGCAATTCGTTTGAGACGATAAGTGCAGACGGATTCGGCAAAATAATTTGAGCACTTTAAGACCTCTGAAAAACACTCTTGAGTGGCTTCGATATGCTGATCACGCCAAGCTTGTGCTGTATCGATAGCGAGCTGGTATTCTTCCGGCGAAACTGATTGTGCTCCTGCACGTAATATTTTCCCAGCATTGTTCGCTCTGTTCCGACTGATAGTGCCGAGGCTGATGGTAGTAAGGGGCGCGTCCATGGCCATCCACTATACTAGACTGATTTCAGATTTCATATATATGAGGGGAGGATTGACATGGCAACTGTGGTGGATGTCGCGGCGTACATTCTTAAACGCTGTGGAGCAATGACCACTATGAAATTACAAAAGCTCGCGTTCTATTCGCAGGCGGAATCTTTGGCTCGTCGTGGACATCCTCTTTTTGACGAAGATTTCCAAGCATGGCGTGGCGGCCCTGTATGTCGTGAACTGTATGCGCAGCACAGGGGAAAATTCCTTATCCGTGAAGGCGAGCTTCCTGTGAACGACTGTGGAAAGACGCTTTCTGAAGAAGAAAAGCAAACCATAGATGCAGTGTGCGCGGTGCTGTCGTCTCGTACGGGAAATGAGCTAAGCATAAGGACGCACGCTGAGAGCCCTTGGAAAATCGCGCGCGGTGATTTGCCGCCTTCCGCTCCATGCGGCACGATTATCAGCAAAAAGACAATTCAAGAATATTATGCCGCTAATCCCATTGTGCGGGAAAGTATGCAGAAACAAGTGCCAACGCCGAACACCTTTATTTGATCACTCACAGTCATCTAGGCGTCTAGAACGCTGTTCCCCGTGATTGACGTTAGCTACGTGCCGGTCAACGAGGGGTGGCGGATGGCTCTTGACGGATGAAGTCGAGCAGGATGCGGACCGCGTAGATCGCCAGCAGGATTCCAAGTATTTGAAGAATTGCCAACGGCTTGCTGGTAGAGGTTCTTCAGGTTGAACAGTCGGACCCAGAGCAGTTACTCGGAAGTTGCGTAGTAGATGATTGTGTTGAAATAGCCCAACAAAACATCACCAGCTTCATCGAGATGGGTGACGTTTCTGGGACTCTTGGTTCCTCTCTGATAAAGCGCATTAAAATATATGGAAAAAAGGGGGAGTCTGCCTTGGATGCGTTTTTCTTGCGGTGGTTGCATGCTTCTGGCCGCTTCGGCACGTTCTGTGTCCCTAAATGTCGCACGATTCCATTTTCGGCTGTTTTTTGGAATCGTGCTACATCGTGCACCCCCGTAGTTGCAGAAAAGTGCCGAAAAAACCGGTTTGGGGGGTATGGAATAGGCGGAAAACCGCATTTCGGCAGGAAAAATGTTGCACGATTCGAAATTTGCCCCGAAAATCGGAATCGTGCAACAAAATTCGTCGTTTCCTTCCGTGGGTCCTCATCTCTTGGCAGGTTCTTGCGGCATGGTGTCCGCTGCAAGCTTGGTGTTTGGACGGTGAGGCGAGGGGCTCAGTGGCGTGCGCAGGGTCTGCCGATCGCGATCGTGGAGGAGATCGCGTTCGAGAACGGTTGGATCACGCGCGGCCAGCTCATGGAGTCCGCGGAGCGTTACGGCAAGAGCCCGTACGGCCAGCACCTCAAGGGTATAGCCGACGGCGAGATCATGCTCGTCCCCAACCAAAAGAGCTGATTCCTCGAGACTGATGGTGTATTAGGGGTGCTGCCTCATTGAGGCAGCACCCTGATGGCACTTTGACTGACGGTGCTTCTTATGGATTGCGTCGATGAGCGGCACTTCGACGAGGAGTGTTTTGACTGGAGACGTTCCAATGGGCGGCGCTTCGACTGGCGGTGAAGCGGGTCATCTGCCTTATGAGTGGCGGATTTGGGCGGCGTGAAAATGTCATTTCGCTTATCTGTGGCAGGCAATCGGCAGAGATATACCCTCTAACTGTGGAAAATGTACCCCCAAAGTGGCTTTTGCCCGTTATGACCTGCCATATATAGGCGAAATGGGAGTTTCCATCTCTCGGAATCTGCCACATATAAGCGAAATGGGGAGCTGGGCACATACATTCCGTCACTTTCAGGGCGTGGCGGAATGATGATGAAAGCCTGTACCGGTCACTACCAATGATTTGAGGAAATTGCCAATAAGTCTCGTACGCGCACGATACCGACAGGGAATGTTCCTTATTTCACAGCCCATCTGTTTGAGTTCCCAAAAATGTGTTCAATGTATGAAGGGATGAGGAATAGTTCGAGGGGGAAGATTATTGTTGGAAAGGATATTGTCAACGTGAGATGGGGAAGTTCAGTGACTTCTGTAGAGAACGCTAATGTGCAGCAGCCTACCGCACCGCAAGGGGTAGTTGAGGAAGCGGATGACGGCATCACTCTGATGGATTTGTTCAAAATCATTCGTAAGCATCTGGTCACCGCGATCATCGCATTCGTGGTGGTAGTGGCAGGCGTGAGCGCCTATACCTTCCTCGCTCCGGCGAAGTATACGGCTACGGCCCAGACCATGGCCACCTATAACGCTTCCGATGGTGGCGAAAGCATCGCCCAGCAGTCCACTGGCGGCAGCTACATTTCCAACCAGATCACTTCATACCCGACGCTTGCCACCACTTCGAAGGTGCTCAAGCCGGTTATTGATGATCTTGGCTTGGATGAAACCGTGACGGATCTTGCCGGCCAGGTCACCGTCACCAATCCGACTAACACCGCATTCGTTAACATTGCCGTGGTGGATGGAGATCCGAAGCAGGCCGCGGACATCGCCAATTCCGTTGCCGAATCGCTGAAGAACGTCATTGAAAGCGACCTGTACTCCGGAGATAAGTCCCCGGTGAAGCTTTCCATCGTGCAGAAGGCACAGGTCCCGACGTCTAAGTCTTCGCCGAAGACTGCCCTGTATTTGGCTGTCGGTGTGGTGCTCGGCATCATCATCGGCGTGTTCGCCGCACTCATCAAGGACCTCCTCAACACTAAGGTTGAAGAGACTTCCGATGTGCGTAGCATCGTTCGAGCATCTTCTCTTGGCTCCGTTCCGATGGACGCTTCGCTTGATGATAAGCGTCCGGTGCTGGTGAGCCAGCCTAACGGCGCTATTGCCGAGGAATTCCGCCGTATTCACACGAATATCGACTTCCTGCAGACCGACCGCACCGAAGGCGTGGGCCAGCTGCTTGTCATCACGTCTGCGCAGCCGTCCGAAGGCAAGACCACCATGGCTATCAACACTGCGGTGGCCCTTGCTGAAGATGGTGCGAAAGTACTGCTTATCGACGCTGATCTCCGCCACCCGTCCGTTGCTCACCACTTGGGCATTGAAGGTGCCGCCGGTCTGGCGCACGTGCTGTCCGGACAGATGGGCCCGAAGGACGTGGTGCAGAGCTACTGGAAGCCGAACCTGCACATTCTGCCTGGCGGCAAGAGGCCGGCGAACGCTGGCGTGCTGCTGAGCTCCGAAACCATGAAGCTCATGGTGGAGCAGGCGCTCACCCAATACGATTACGTGATTATTGATACCGCCCCGTTGACGGTGTCCAACGATGGCGCGGTATTCGGCCGTTGGGCCAAGGGCCTTCTGCTGGTGGTCAGCCGCAACGTGTGCGAGAAGAAGTCCCTGCAGGAGGCGGCCGACACGCTCGCCACCGCGCAGGTGCCGGTGCTTGGCTTCATCTTCAATCGTGCAGATCCGAAGAAGACCAATACGCATTCCAATTATTACTATTACTATGAGGATGGTGCGCCGCGCAGCAGCCATCGCGCGAAGGGGAAGAAGCGGCACTGATGGTTCCCTTCTTCACGGAATGAGGGGTGTATGGCAACTGAGAACGATAATTCCCGGTCTATGAACGGTATTTTGTCCAACATATCTCGGGATGTGGTGGACACCAGCTGGGATATTCCTCCGCTGACCTTCCCCAAATTGCAGCCTACCGATTCGGAAGAAGCCGATGGTGCGGATGAGGCTTCGCTTGCTGAGCCCCGCACCATCGCTTCCTCCGTGCCTGCGCAAACGGAACAGCCGGTTTCGGCTGCGCCAACAATCGCGGATATTCCCAGTATGCCGCTCGATACCGTCGATTTCGATGATGCGGTTGCACCAGCCGATGCCGAGGAAACCGCCACTTTGCCACCCCTCGTCTCTTCGACAGATGAACAGGACGTCGAAGCGACTCAGGCCTTTGATACATCAGGTGGCATAACCGACCTAGAGGAGCTGGCCGCGGAAGATCCGGAACATGATCCGCTGAAAACCATTCCGGTCGCACCGAAAGAGCCGTCTGCGGACAAGCGAAAGATTATTGCCATTGTCGCTGCGATTGCGGCAGTGGCGGTTGCTATTGCCGGTGTCATCGTGGTACGCAATCGTATCAATTCGAAAGAACAGCGTGCGGCAGTGGTGGTATGTGAGAAGGCGAAATCCAAATACTCCAAAGCCAACGAAAAACTGCAAAACGCCATCGAACAGGCAACTAGTCTGCAGGGCACTGCGGCAAACCAGGTGGCGGATGCCGCCACAATCGACCAGCTCACTCAGGCCGTGACCAAGGCGCAAAACCTCAAGACGGTCGGCGGATGTTCGGTGCTGCTGTCCGAAACCACACTGCGTGCGCACGCCCGTAGCATGAGCAAGCAGATCAGCAATATCAAAGAACAGACCAAGGCCGTTACCGCAGCAGCCACAGCTGTGGACGCCAGCAAGCGAGCTTTGGAAGTGAATAAGACGACTGCCGCATTGCAGAAGGCCATTGCCGACGCAAAGACGTTGCTTGACGGTTCTGCAGGCCAGGTTGCGGACGAGTCGACACGTGACGCGCTTGCCAAGGCGATTGACGCTGCCCAGAAACTCCTCGATGGCAAAAGCACCGATGTTGCGGCCATGCAGAACGCTTCGAAGGTGATTTCCTCGACTTCTGACGGCGTAAACAAGTCTGTGGCGGAGCAAACTGCGGCCAATGCCCAGTCGAATACCAATTCGAATACCAATAACGGCACTACGAACCGGCGTTACACATATACGTGGCAATTTGGTCCGGGCTCTGGAAACGGTGTGAACGGTGGTGGTTCGACCGGTGGCAATAACAATGGTGGCTCAACCGGTGGTAATGGCGATTCGACCGGCAACGGCAACGGCGATTCAAACGGCGGCGGTAACGGCGATTCGAATGACGGTAATGGTGGTTCGACCGGCAACGGCAACGGCGATTCAGATACAGGTACTGCTGGCGAATAAGCCATACCGGAGAAGGATTTGGATATAGCGAATGGTACCCCCATAGGTCCCTCTTAATTTCTGGGGGGGGGGCTGTGGTAAATTGTTTGCCGTATGCAGCTGAAGGGGAGGGAGATACATGCAAGGCGTGAATACCGGTGAATCCGGCGCACCAAACGGCGAGCAAGGTATGAGGACTCAAGAGATTCATATCGTCTCGTCCAATGCGCATCGACAGGCATACGCGTCCATGCAGAATCAGCGTCTGCAAAAGCAGTTCGAGCCGATGACTTTTTCCAATACCCCGTTTCCTGCGGAAAAGGAAGGACATAGGCGCGGCAAGGCTGAATCGACTCCCCGGTGGCGTTTCGCCTTCGTCGCCAGCCTGATCGCCATCGATTTGGCAGTGATGCTGCTTTCGTTGACCGTCAGCCTTGTAATCAACGGTGCTGCTTTCGATGCCATCGGCGATGTGATGCCGTTTTGGCTTTTCCTCATTCTGTTCAGCCTGATTTGGTTGCTGTGCTTGGCATTCGCGGGCACATACCACCGCCATGTTATGGCGGACGGCTATGAACTGTATGCCAAAATCATCAATGCGTCGTTGCTGACCATCATCTCATACTGCAGCCTTGCATTTATTTTCAAACTTGCATTGCCCCGTACTGCGTTGATTATCGCGCCAGTCATCGCCTTCTTCTTGGATATCATCGCACGTTGGCAGATGCGTCAAGCGTTGCATCGTCACCGCAGCAAAGGCTCTTGCAAGTACAGAACGGTGGTCATCGGATCTTCCGATGGCATCAACAAAGCCTTGCAGACCATGCGCAACTGCATGAATTGGGGGTACGAACCAGTTGCTGTATGCCCAATTGAAGCGGATCCAGCTTCAAAAGACGCTTATGTGGTTACCTCATACACACCGGATGCCAATATCGAAGGCTCCAGCAAACTCAAGGTGATTCCTTTCAACTCGGCATTCCCACGTATTTGCGAAAGCCTCGGTGTACAGGAAGTCTATGTGGCTGACGTGCTTTCGCGTGATTCCGAAATGCTGCATGGTCTTTCTCTTGCGGTGGAGTCGCTGGGTATGGAACTTGCCTTGGCGGTCTCTCTGGCGGATGTGAGCGGTCACCGTTTGTATCTGCGAAACACCACGGAGCAGCCGGTTCTGTTGGCTTCCCTGCCGCAGTACACGGGAGCTGCGAACGTAATCAAGCGTTTGCTGGACATCATTGGCTCACTGTGCGCGCTGATTATTTCCTCTCCGATTCTTCTCGGCGTCGCCATCGCCATCAAGCTTGATGATGGCGGTCCGGTGTTCTTCTCTCAGACCCGTATCGGACTGCACGGCAAGCCGTTCAAAATGTATAAATTCCGTTCCATGGTCACCAATGCTGAGGAGCTGAAGAAGAAACTCGCTGAGGAAACTGGGCAGGAAGACCGGTTCATCTTCAAAATGAAAGATGATCCGCGTATCACCAAGGTAGGTCACTTCATCCGTAAGACTTCTTTGGATGAGTTCCCGCAGTTCTACAACGTGCTCAAGGGCGATATGTCTCTGGTCGGTCCGCGCCCGGCATTGCCGGAAGAAGTGGCCCGCTATGGTTCCCTATATTCCGCCCGACTGCTGGTCAAGCCGGGCATCACCGGTCCGTGGCAGGTGTCCGGCCGGTCGGATCTTTCACAGGAGCAAAGCGAATATTTGGACGTCTCCTACATTGAGAATTGGTCCATCGCTGGAGATCTTGCGATTCTTGCCAAAACCGTGATGGTAATCTTCACTGGCCGTGGATCGTACTGAGCCAATAAGTGGGTTTTCTGTGATTTTCCCTCTGTTCTTGTGATGGAACAGAGGGAAATTTCATTTGGCGGCCGAAAAAAGGGGTGCCATGTGGCACAATAATGCGCTGGAATAGTCAAATTGAGTGCTTAATGATTTGAGGAGCAAAGCATGGGGCAACATGCTCAAGCAATACGGGAAAAACATACGGCACGGAATGTGACGCTTATTGTACTTGCGGTGCTGATCGTGCTACTTGCCATTGCCGCAGTGTTTGGTATGCAACTGTATAAGCAGGCAAAAAGCGTCAAGGCGCACGAATCGCAAGCCATATCCTCACTATCCGCAATCAATGACCCTGCAAAGCTCAAGGATGCCGCCGCGTCGCAGGCGTCCATCGCGCAGGCTCAGCAGCAGACGGCGCAGGCCAAGCAGATTGCGCACGGTTCACTATGGAACGTGGCCGCGAAAATGCCGTTCGTCGGCAGTGACATCGCCACTGTGCAAGGCATGACGGAAGTCGTGGACAACCTTGCACAGCAGACACTGCCATCGTTGACCACTGCGGTGCAACAGCTTGCCGATGCCAATCTTTCCGGTGCGGAAGGGCAACTTAATCTGCAGCCAATCGCCGATGCGCAAGGTAACTTCGACAAGCTCAACCAGCAGGTGCAGCAGCAGAACAAGCAGTATAACAGTCTTGCCGAGCCGAAAATCGGCATGGTGAAGAAAGCCTATCAGCAGGGCAAGGACCAGCTTGACAATATCGCCGATTTGGTCGGGCAGGTCAGCAACGCCACTCACATGCTGCCTTCCTTCCTCGGCCAGAACGGTGCCCGCACATACTTGCTGGCGGCACAGACCACATCCGAAACACGTTCCGGCGGCGGCTTGGTTGGCTCTCTCGGCACCATGACTGCGGATCATGGCAAAATCGCGGTGGGGGACTTCCACCCGAATGGTGAGTTCGTCAATGGCAACAACGGCACCGCTGAGGAACATGCGGTATTCAACAGGCCGTTGGGTTTCTCCTTCGACGTGCGAGACACCTTCGCGGTGCCGGATGTTTCCCGCAACGCGGAAATGCTCAACGCTTCATGGCAGCGTTCGCAATATGCCTGCAACATCGACGGTTTGATTTCCGTGGATCCGGTGTTCATCCAGAAAATGGTGGAGATCAACGGACCAGTCACCTTGTCCAACGGCACTGTGCTTACCGGCGAGAACACCGCCGAATACATGCTCAACACCATCTACAAGGACGTTCCTGTGGCACAGCAGGACGAATACTTCGAGTACATTGCCAAAACGGTGATGGACGGCGCTTTTGGCAACATGACTGTGGACAAGATGATGAAGGTGGCGCAAAGCATCGGTGATTTGGCCGAGAACCGCCACTTCTACGCCTACACGTTCCACGATGACGAAGCGAAGTACTTCCAAGGTGCTGGACTCGCCAAGAATGCGCCTGAGAGCGAGACCAATCCGGAAACGGGCATTTACATCAGCGAGCAGAATCCTTCGAAGATGGGTTGGTATATCGACCGTACCAGCGAAGTGACCAAGACAGGGGACAAGACCTACCACGTGAAGTACACGCTGACCAACCGTATGACTTCCACGGAAATGGCTACCTGCACGAGTTACATTCTCGGTGGTGAGCAGAAGGGCGTTGGTGGCGTGCCCGTGGCGTCGAGTGGCACATCCGCGCAGCGTGTGCTGATTTACGCGCCTGCAGGTGGTTCGATTGGATCAATCGCCGTGACCGGTGATGTGCGTGACCGTAGCAATGCCACCATGGACGGCAAGCCATTGAACGCCAGTATGGCGTACATCGCACCTGGCAAGAGCGTGACGTACGAGTTCGACGTGACCGTGTCTGACAAGGCCACGGCTGATATGAAGCTCGATCAGACGCCGTGTGGCAAAATGACCAATGATGTGAAATACAACTATTGAAATATGGCGCGGTAATTCTCGGCATTATTGGTGCATGATTTCCTTGAATTCATCTCAATGAAAACTTGTTCAATGAAGTCTATGAATTATTGCTATATTCTTGGAAATACAGGGGGTATTTCTGCTGGAAAGCGGAGATGCCCCCTATTTTATTAGTGAAAAAAGGGTGTATTTATGCGAATTGTTGTATTATATTGCATGTAATTAATATCCTATATTTTCAAGGGGTTGGCATGTCTGTTCTTAACGGATTTGAAGCAGTGGGAGAAAAGACCACCACCAATAAGATGACCATGACGGTCATGGAATCATCCGTTCGCTTTTCCAAAGGCGTGACCGAAGCGCTCGGATGCCCGGCATACGTGAAATTGCTGGTGAATGACAAGCAGAAGAAGATCGCAGTCCAGGCATGCGACGCCAAAGACGAGAACGCCATCAAGTTCTGCAAGACCAAGCGAAGCAAGGCCGATGGCGTCGACTCTGACGCTGCAGGAAAGGCTTCTTCCGTGACCGTGCGTACCACCGATGTGCTGGTAGCGGTGCAGAAGTATTTCACCTTCCCGCCGGTCGCAGACGACCAGATCGCCTATTTCGCCATGGATGGCGAGTCCTACCCGGATGAGAAGGTTGTCATTTTTGCTGTGGCTGATGCCTCAAAGGGTGTATCCGGCAAGCGCGGTCCCCGCAAAGGTTCGCATCATACGGCCAAAGATGGCGAGTAAGTGAACAATATTCCGCTCAGCTTGAAAAATCGCATATAGTACAGTTCTCTTGATGTGAGTGCTGTACTATATGCAGTATCTTGATAGGCTGTGCGAATCGTCCATAAACGCTAATAATGAGTACGTATGCATCCAGCCCAAAAATCCTGAAAAAGGGAGCTTGGAATGAATGTGGCAGGTAGCGGGCGTGTAGGATCTTCGTTCAGTATTCGAGTCGCTCAAAATAACGTGCTTGGTTGGCGATGGACGGTGGAAAAAGAGCATGACGGCTTTTTCGAGCCCGTTGCGTCTGGCCGTTCGCTCACGCGTAAGATGGCCAAAAGGGCCGCGATAAAAGCGATGAATGAATTGCGTGCATAAACAACCGTAACGCCATGAATGGCCTGCATCTTTCCATATGAAATATAAAAAGGTGTATAAGACAGGAGAGGCTCCGCACAATGTGTGCGGAGCCTCTCCTGTCTGAAAAACTAAAACTCAGTAGCAGTGGTTGGCGAGCCAGTAGGTGTAGGCGCCCTGGATGGAGCCGTAGCGCTGTGCGCAGTAGCCCCAGAACCACTTAAGCTGGGTCTGGTAGTTGGTGGCCCAATCGGCACCGGCGCTCACCATCTTCGAACCGGGCAGCGCCTGCGGCAGACCGTACGCGCCGGAGCTTGGGTTCGTGGCTGCGACATTCCAACCGGACTCATGAGAAATGATGTACACGGTGGCGGTGAAATCGGCCTCGGAATAGCCGCTGGACAGCAGATAATCGTGAGCCCACTGCTGCATTTCGCCAGCCGGCACGGTGGTGCCGATCGACGCTGCGGCCGCGGACGGCGTGGACGAGGAGCCGGTGCCGACGAGAATCACCTTGTCGGTCGGAGCCTTCTTCACGAAAGAGCTGATCATATTGGAAGACATGACCTTGCCGCCGGACTTGGTGACGAGGTTCGTGGTCTCCATAACACCGTTCGCGCCTTCGGTCTCGACCTTCTCCTGGCCCTTCGGCAGGCTGGAGGTCTCCTTCTTGACCGTGTTGAATGCGATATCCGTATCAGACACCTCAACGGAAGCGCCGGCACGTTCGATTTTGATGACGGTGTTCTCGTTCACCTTCGTATCCAAAGACGGGGAAACGGTGTCTTCCGTATCAAGGGTGATGTCGCCCGCGTCAAGCACGGACTTCACGTCGGTGAAATGCATGCCGGGAACCACGCGGGTCTTGCCGTTGATCTTCACGGTGACGTACGAAGTATCTCCGGAAAGCGCCTCACGGGCGTTGCCACGGGAGGCTTCGATGCTGTCGGTGACGGAATACGCGGTGACCTGCTTGGCAGGAGACTTCTCCGCGGTGGCGTACAGATTATGCGACACGATGCCGCCAGTGGCCAACAGCCCCACTGCCGCAACCGTTGCGACAATCTTCACCATCTGAGATTTGCCCGGCAAGGCAAACGTAGTTGGTTGGGCATGTTTCTTATGGCTAGCCATTCTGCTCCTACATCGGGTACAATTCCTCGGCGGATTCCGTGCCTAGGGCACGGCGCACAACCGCTAGGGTTCCGCCGGAATGCGCGCAACTGCATATAGTCTACCGCACCCCAAGGAACTTGAAGATAACGTATGCAACGCGCAGGCGACGGGCCGAATCATCGTTCCGACTGACTACTTGGCGTTTTCACTTTGGCGTCTCCGCTGGAAGCGGTGTCCCCATCGGAAGCGGCCGCATCCATATCCAACGCCTTGGCCTGGCTGATCAGATCATCCAAATCGGAAGCGCGCAACGCGCCGGCCTGCTGGAAGATGATCTGCTGCTTCTTGACGACCATCAGCGTCGGCACTGCCTGAACCTTGGCCGCGGCGGCCAGATCGGGATTCTGATCGATATCCACCTTCGCGAAATAGACGTCCGGATTCGCCTCGCTTGCCTTCTCGAACGTTGGGCCGAATGCACGGCACGGACCGCACCACGTGGCCCAGAAATCCACGAACACCAGATCATTGGATTCGACGACCTGGTTGAAATCCTGCGAAGTGACTGCATGCGTTGCCATATGCGTTCCCCATTTCCCGGCTTACGCTATAAGCCGATTTCAAAAAACAATATCGTGCAATGCTGCGCAATATTGCGAAAAGCCCGTTTGCGAAAAGTATATAGCCGCACGCCACGCAAACACACTGCCGCACCCGATTGCGCTATGGGAAGAATCGGAAGCACGCGACATTCACATGCCGTGCGTGATAATGGAACCATGCCAGTGATGAATGATGAAGTGCCCGACGAGGGCGATTTCGACGCCAACCGCCATCGCGGGGAATTCGACGACATTACGCCGGAGGATTTCATCCGCGGAATAGGCAACCCTCCAGGATGGCTCCCATCGGACGAAATCAACCGCATGCGCCACGAAATACCGATTCCGTACGTCGTGGTCGTGCCGGTGCGCACCGACGATCTCGGCAGGGTGGCGCAAATCGGCTCGCTGCTGCGCGTCACCGACGACGGCGGTATCGAACGCACATTGATCGCCGGACGTGTGCTCTATCACGAATCGTTGCGTGAAGCGGTGGCGCGCAACGTCGCAAAAGATTTGGGCGATATCGCCCTGCCGCAGCTGCCGATCAGCCTGCAGCCGTTCACCGTGGCCGAATTCTTCCCGACACCCGGCCTATCCGACTATTACGATCCACGCCAACATGCGATCGCGCTGTGCTACGTGGTGCCGATCGCCGGCGATTGCAAGCCGCAGGACGAGACGCTCGATGTGGAATGGGTCGACCCGTCCGGAGACATGCTCGACACCTTCGTCGGGCAGATGGCCAATGGTTACGGCACCATCGTGCGGCAGGCGCTCGCATGGACCGGCAAGTAGGACAAGCCGCGCAAGCGGGGCAAAAGCCAAGCAAACTAGGCGAACAGGCAGATAGGGGAGGATTAGAAAAATATGACGATTGAACTGAACAACAACATATATACGGACGGCGGCAACGATACCGAAACCACGCCGGTGGTGCTCGTGCACGGCTTCCCGGTGGACCACCGCATGTGGGACGAGTGCGCGACGGCTTTACGCGACCAAGCTGTGAAACAAGGCGTGAAACCATTTGCGATCTGGGCTCCGGACATGCCCGGCGCCGGCGAAGGACCGATTCCGTCCGACGAAGACAGCGGCGGCAAGGACGCCGACGGCGCGTTCCCATACGGACTGGACCGCATGGCGGACGCGTACGTGGACCTGCTGCACGCCGCCGGCTACAGCAAAGCCATCTGGGTGGGCCTGTCGATGGGCGGCTACCTGATTCTCGACATCCAACGCCTGCATCCGGAAGCGGTGGCGGCGCTCGCCCTGTGCGACACGAAAGCCGACGCCGACTCCGCCGACATGCGATTGAAGCGCGTCGCAATCGCCACCGACTGCGAAACGACCGGCACACACGAGCCGGTCATGGGATTCGCCGTGCCGTCGGAAGCCGACTCCACCGTGAAACAGTCGGACGCCTACTGCAGGCAGTTCGAAACGTGGATCAACGAACAGCCCGCCGACGGCATCGCCTGGCGCGAACGCATGGCCGCTGGCCGTCCCGACCTGAACGATGTGCTGCCGAACATCAACGTGCCAGTCGCAGTAATCTGCGGCGACAAGGACCCGTCCAGCCCGCCGGCAGTGATGAAGCCGGTCGCCGACGCGATGACGAAAACCGACGTGACGATGACGGTGATCGACGACTGCGGCCACTTCAGCGCGTACGAACACCCCGACCAGGTGGCCGCCGCGTTACTGGAACTGGTGAAGCGAGTCGGCTGAGCCGGCTGCGACGATTATCTGTGGCAGACCATCCGGCGTATCGACAAGATATAGAGAAAATATATAAAACGTATATACGAAATATGTACTACGTATGTATAACGAATATATTCCGTATATAACACGCATGAAAGAGGCAACACAACCATGAGCGTGTTCTCACCACTGGCATTGACGCAGACCCTGCCGTTCCTGCCACTCGCCCAAGGAGACATCGACTACGAAGTGGCACGACGCGGCGAACCCGACCTGTTCGCCAAAGTCCTGGCGGAACCGGCAACGAAAGTCATCCTCGTCAAAGACGGCAAAGTGGCCGTGCCGCACGGCCAAGGCGCCATCGCCGACTACGCCAACGTGAAAATGCGCCTCGCCCAACTGCCGGGCGCGTACGTTGCCGCGGAACTCGAATCGCACCCATCGGCGCTCGCCATATTCCTCGGCTCGTACGGCGGACGATTGGGCGAGCACGTCGTCGCCGTGGACGTGACGCACGTCCAGCCGAACGATACGACGATTACGGCTGCGACGGCTCGCAGCGGGGGAGCGGACGACGCGTTCGCCGAAGTGCCGGCGCACGAATCGCAGGAAAACGCGAAATCGCTGCTGGAAAGCGCGGCAACCCGATTCGACTGGGTGGACCTGCGCGGATTCGCACCCCACGCCAGCGCACGCGAAGCCGGACAGGCAACCTCCGCCATCTCGCTCAGCATGTGGCACGCCCGGCAGCGTCACTGCCCGACGTGCGGCGCGCCCGTCGAACCGGCGCTCGGCGGCTGGGCTCAGCACTGCACGAACGATGAGGATGGCAATCGTTTGCTGTTCCCCCGAATCGAGCCAGCGGTGATCACCGCGATCGTCGACCATGATGACCGTCTGCTGCTGCAGCACAACAGCGCATGGCGCAACAACGGCCTGTACTCGGTTTCGGCCGGATTCGTGGAGGCTGGCGAAAACCTGGAGCACGCATGCCGGCGCGAAGCCAAAGAGGAAGTCGGCATCGAAATAGGCGAACTCAAATACCTCGGCTCCCAGCCGTGGCCGTTCCCCTCGTCTCTCATGATGGCGTTCAAAGGCGTGGCGGTCACCACCGACGTGCACGTGGACGGCGAGGAAACGTTGCAGGCGCGTTGGGTCACACGCGACGAATACATGAGCGAACTGGTTTCGGGACGTATGGAGGCTCCGGGCAAAGCCACGATCGCACGCTACATGATTGAGGAATGGCTCGGCCACGACCTGCCGTGACAAGACCTGTCATTAAAAGGTGGTATCGGCTGAGCCTGTCTTCGGGGCGGTTGCCGGGGGAGCTTGTTTAGGTATTCGTTTGGGCACTCGTCTGCGTATCATGCTGCATGGTATGTACCGTTAAGAGAGTGAATGAGGAAACCACATACATGTCTGATAGAAGTGGGCAGAACGATACGGACAACAGTTTCGCCGGCATCTCGTTTGAAGGGGTGAATGCCGTGCCGCCGCAGTCTGGTGAGAACGGCGATACGATCAATCTCGCCGACGTGGCCGATGTGTCCGAACAGGACGACGTGTCCAACGCCGCCACCGAGACCATGCCGCCGTTGAATTTCGCATCGGACCAGACCCAGCCGTTCCAGTCATTCCCGACGGCCGGTGCCGCCGAAACCACGCCTGCCGGAACTGTCCCCAACGGAGCTGTTCCCACTGGTGCCATTCCTACCGGTGACATGCCCTCATCCACGCCCGCTCCCGCCATTCCCGTGCTCACCATGCCGGTCGAAGGAGAAGCCGTCGTGGCCAAGAAACGCAAACTGCCGCTGATCATCACCGGAATCGTGCTCGCCGTACTGGTGGTCGCCGCGATCGCCGGCTTCTTCACCGCACGCTGGTACTTCCAAGACAAGGCCGCGCCGGGCGTGACCTTCGGCGGAACCAGTGTGGCCGGACAGACCGCCGACCAGCTGAAAAACACGGTGACGGCCGCCGTGAAGAACACCACCGTGAACATCAAGGACGGCAACGGCAACAACGCTTCCGGCAGCCTGAGCGACCTCGGCGTGAGCTACAACGTCGACAAGACGGTCACGGAACTGCTCGCCGCCAAGCACCAGACCAACGGCGCACTCGAATACATCAACGAAGTCAACCCGTTCGTCAAGAAGAACGTGCCACTGAACGCCAAGTCCAACAAGCTGGCCCTCAGGACGTTCGTCACCGACAAATTCGTGCAGGACACCGACCGCGCGGTACCGTCCACCGCATCGTACGATGCCAACGCGCGCGCCTTCGTCGCAGTGGAAGGCCGCGGCGGCAGGTCCCCGAAGGTGGACAACGTGATCGACGCGGTCGCCAAAGCCATCGCGAACCCGGGGCACAGCGGCAGCGTGACGATCACGTACGAAACCATCGACGTGCCGGTCGCACTGCCTGAAGCCCAAAACGTGGCCGACCAGGCAAACGCGCGACTGAATGCGCCGATCGTGCTGGACAACGGACAAGGCAAGACCTTCCAGATTCCAGCCGAAGTCGTGGCCTCATGGCTGAAAACCGACGCCGACCTCGAACACGGCACGCTTTCGCTGTCCTACGATGACAACGCCATCACCAACTACGTGCAGCAGCAGGTCCCAGCCCAGCTCAACCAGGACGCGGTCGACCAGGAAGACGCCGTCGACAACAGCGGCAAAGTGCTGGCCACCATCGTCAAAGGCGTGAACGGCGTGAAGGTCAAGAACATGGAGGCGCTCGCACCGAAGATCGGCGAAGCGCTCAAAAACGGCCAAGGCGCCACCATTCCGGTGGACGGCGACGTGCAGAACTTCAAAACCGTGCAGAAGAAGAGCGAATACCGCATCGTGGTGGACCGCACCGCGCAAACTGCCACCGTGTACCACAACGACGAGGCCGTCAAGACCTTCCCGGTGTGCACGGGCACCACCGGCAAGCACGAAACCGACCTGGGCACCTTCTACATCTACCTCAAGTATCAGATCCAGGACATGACCGGCCTGAACGACGACGGCTCGCGCTACCTGTCCAAGGGTGTGAAGTGGGTAAGCTACTTCTACGGCGGCGAAGGCTTCCACACGGCAAGCTGGAACAATTACGGCATCGCCCACGGCGACCCGGCGCACTACGGCTCCCACGGCTGCGTGAACATGTACGAAGCCGATTCCAAGTGGATCTACGACAACTGCCCGGAAGGCACCATCGTGCAGGTAGTCGGCGCCATGCCATCCGGACCGGTACGCTGACCCGTTACGCGTGGCGCGGGTGCGCGGCGTTCGCATACGCCGTACAATGGGCGGCATGAGCGAAGCAAACGATAGCAAAGTGAACCTCGACGTGCCCGAGCACCTCGAATACTCCGACGAGCACGTGTGGGTGGATTCCTCCGTTGAACCCGCCATGGTGGGTGTCACCGAATACGCCACCGAACAGTTCGGCGAACTCGTGTACATCGATTTGCCTGAAGTCGGTACGCAGGTCGAAGCTGGCGACGAAGTGGCGGAATTCGAATCCTCCAAGGCGGTCACCGCGCTGGTCTCGCCGGTGGCTGGCACCATCCGCTACGTCAACAACGAGGCTGCGGACGATCCGAGCATTGTGACGGACGATCCGTACGGCGAGGGCTGGATTTTCAAGATCGAGCTTGAGGATGACGAGCCTGACCTGCTTAGCGCTGACGAGTATGCCAAGATTGTGGCTGACTGAATAGCACGGACGTCTAGTTTTGATTACGGCTGCGGCCGGCGGGTGCGATGCGCGGCACACTCAAGGCCGTTCGGCCGGGCTTACGGTCGCGCATCGTACCCGCCGGCCGCAGCCTTTTTATGGGAAGTGCCTTGCGGGGCCCTGAAAGTTCCCTGATTTTCTCGGTGGCGTTACTGTTTGTTCGAACGCGACCTCTATAGTGGGCATATGAGTGAAATTCAGCCGTTGCCGCAGTTCCCGCCGCAGCGTGCGCCGCAGCACGACCAGCAGTGCGAACAGCAGCGTATGGGGGAGCGGATGGACGATTCTTGCGATGACATGCCCACCGTGCCGATTCCGGCACGCAAGGTGGTCACCACCTTCGACGCGGCCTCCAGACATGAGCGTCTTGAAGTCAAACCGCCGCTGACCAGGCTGTTCCGCCGCACGATCACCAAAGCATTCAGCGTCTGGCTGAAATTCTCGACCGCATTGGTACGGTCGCTCGACTGGTATCCACGTGTCGAACCCTACGTCGGCTATGGCACCGAACATTACTCCCGACTGATCTGCCGTACCGTATACGGCCCGTTCAAACGGCAGGCCGGCCGCCTGATTCGCGGCATCCGTGGCATGCTGATGGTGCCGTCCCCGCATACCAAAGTGCGGATCGCCATCGATGACGTGCCCATCGAAACAGTGCAGGTGGGTGCGTCGGAAGTATACGACGCGATCGACAGCAATCCTGATATTTCCAGCGAATTCGCGGCATCCGACGATGCCGGCTACCTCGACCTCGTCGCCGAGCATTCGCTCGAACCGGGCATCCACAACGTCTCGTACAAAGTGCGTAGCCGCAAGCCGGTCAACGCCAATCTTTTCACCATTCCCAGCGGCACCAAAGTGGGCGTGATCTCCGACGTGGACGACACCATCATGGTCACGCAGGCGCCGCGTCTGATGAAGGCCGCCTACAATCTGCTGCTGCTTAATCCGCGCAAAAAAGTGCCGGTGGCCAGCATGAACCTGCTGTTCAACCGCATCGCGGACATGTTCACGGACGCGCCGTTCTTCTACCTGTCCACTTCGCCATGGAATGTGGAAAGCTCGATCCGCCATTTCATTACGAACCACGGTTTTCCGGAAGGTCCGCTGCTGCTGCGCGACCTTGACCCGAGGCCGAAGACGTTCGTGCCGTCCGGCGTGCAGCACAAGCTGGAATACGCCGAACAGCTCATGGCCGATTTTCCGGATATGAAATTCATCCTCATCGGCGACGACGGGCAGAAGGATCCGACCACATACGCCACGATCGCACGCCGCTATCCGGGCCGCGTGCTGGCGATCTGCATCCGCCAGCTGACGCCGCGCGAGGTGGCGGGCAACATCGGTTCCGTTGCGGGGCGCGCGAACACGCAGCCGATGCCGGTCACCGACGTACCGGTGTTTACGGGAGCGACCGGGTCGAACATCATGAAAACCATGCTGCCGTACCTGCGCGCCACCCAAGCCGCGGATGGCGAAACCGACTGACCGGCCCGGAATCCGGCAGCATGCATGGCTGCACGGTGCGGCTGCCGGAAGCATCGGCGCACATCGCCGTCGGAAAGTTAGGCGGCGCAGGCCGGTATAATCGCGTGCATGAGTGAATTTCGGGGCATGAACGACCCGTCCGCATCGGAGCAGGATGGGTTCGGCGCGATTCCGCGCGCGAAACGGGTGCCGAAGGAGCGCGTCTTCCATGGCGACACCTTCATCGATCAATACGAATGGCTGCGGGACAAGCAATCGCAGGACGTTCAAGACTACGTGGCGGCACAGAACCGCTACTGCGAACAGCGCATGGCACCGCTCGCATCGTTGCGCAAAACGTTGTTCGAGGAATTCAAGTCGCATGTGCAGGAAACCGACATGTCCGTGCCGACGCGCATGGACGGCTACTGGTACTTCACCCGCACCATGCAGGGGCGGCAATACGCCACGCAATGCCGCGTGCCGATCCGCGGCGCGGACGATTGGGATCCGCCGACAGTGGAGGCCGGCGTGCCACTCGACGGCGAACAGGTGGTGTTCGATACGAACGCCGAGGCGCAAGGCCACGATTTCTTCCGCATCGGCGGCATGGACATTTCCAAGGACGGCCGTTGGATGCTGTACGGCACCGACACGACTGGCGACGAACGCTACGATTTCCGCATCCGTGATCTTGAGACCGGCGACGAGCTGGAGGAGCGGTTCGAAGGCATCGGCGGAGCCTGCTTCACGCCGGACGCGCAATGGGTGTTCTATGTGCTGTTGGACGACGCGTGGCGTCCATACGCGGTGATGCGCCACCGCGTCGGCACCCCCGTGACCGATGACGTGGAGGTGTACCGCGAGGCGGATGAACGCTTCTGGGTGGGCATCGGACTGTCCTTCGACGAACGGAACATCGTGATCGGCACCGGGTCGAAAACCACCACCGAGGTGCTGATGCTGCCGGTGGACACCCCAGAGGGCTCGTTCCGGGCGTTCATTCCGCGCGAAACCGACGTGGAATACGATGTGAGCTTCGCCTGCTTCGAAGGCGCGGGGGAGCATGGCGAGGATATTCCGCTCGCCGTGGTGTACCACAACGCGTTGAATCCGAATTTCGAGATCGATGTGATCGATATGCGGACGCACGAGCCTCCATACCGGCTGGGCGAAGGCGTGCGCGTGGCGGTCGGATCGCCCTACGGTTGCGAGCATGGCGACGACGTGGACCCCGGCGCCTCCTCCATGCCGATCGGCACCCCGTATTCAAATCCCTGCAATCCCGCCATTCTGCAGGGCGCGCACGGCTTGGGCATCGAGGGTATCTCGATCCATCGGCATTTCGTCGCATTGCAATACCGCGCGGAAAGCCTGCCGCACATCGCGGTGATGACGAAACGGGCCGCCGCCGAGGATTTCCTGGCCGGCCGGCCATGGCGGTTCACCGAACTGGTGCCGCACGCGCTGGAGGACGATTGGGACGTCGACGAATCCGTGGACGAGATCAACGAGGAACGCGCCGAGATCTGGGGCAAACTGGACGCGGCCGCCGCCGCGCAAGGCAAGGGATCGGCCGTGCATGGCGTCTCGCGTCGGGCGATGACGTCGTCGGACGGCGCCACCGCCGACCGCATGCCGGGGGAGACGCGCCGCCTGTATTCGATCGGCGTGGGTGGCAACCCCTCGTATGACGCGCCGCGCATGCGCTACTCGTTCGCCAGCTACACGCGCCCCGGCGAGCTGCATGACTACGATCCGGACACCGGCGAGGACCGTCTGCTCAAACGCGCCACCGTGCTGGGTGGTTTCGATCCGCGCGACTACATGGAACGCCGGGTGTGGGTCACCGCGCGCGACGGCGAACGCATCCCCGTCTCGCTGGTATGGCGGCGTGACGTGCCGACCTGCGATTCCGCCATGTTCATCACCGGCTACGGCGCGTACGAGATCAGTTCCGATCCGGGATTCGCGGTGTCACGCATCAGCATGCTCGACCGCGGCGTGCTGTACGCCGTGCCGCACATCCGCGGCGGCGGCGAAATGGGACGCGCCTGGTACGAGCAGGGGCACCTGCTCAACAAGAAGCATTCGTTTGAGGATTTCATCGACGCCACGCGCGCGCTGCAACGCGCCGGACTGGCCTCGCCGCTGCGTACAGTGGCGAACGGCGGCTCGGCGGGCGGCCTATTGATGGGGGCGGTCGCCAACATGGCTCCGGAATGCTATGCGGGCGTGGAGGCGGATGTGCCGTTCGTGGACGCGCTGACCTCGATCCTTGATCCTTCGCTGCCGCTGACCGTCACCGAATGGGACGAGTGGGGCGATCCGCTGCACGACGCGGATGTGTACGCGTATATGAAGTCGTACACGCCATACGAGAATGCGCCAGATAGTGAAAATGACGAAAGAACTGCCGTTTTTCCGAAAATTTTCATTACCACATCCATGAACGACACCCGCGTGCTGTATGTGGAGCCGATGAAATGGCTGGCCCGGCTGCAGCATGCCGGTGTGGACGCCGTGGCGAAGATTGAGGTTGAGGCTGGTCATGGGGGTACGTCTGGAAGGTACAAGCAGTGGGAGGAGATCTCCTATGAGAATGCTTGGTGTCTTTCGATGATGGGTATCACGCATTGATCCGGTTTGTGGGACCTTTCATGTTCGGATGAGGTCGGTTTCGGAACGGTCTGTTGTTATGTGACGGGGTGCACCGTATGACGCACCCCGTTTTGCAAACGCTTCCATTTGCAGTTTGTTTCATGAAACATTGAAACAGCTCGGGTGATTGTTTTCGGCGTTTCTTGCATAATCCTCCGATTTAGGGGTGTTCCGTCAAACGTTTTTTCCAACTTTTGACGGCATGTTAAACCTTTTATAAGGTCATGCTTGCACCTGTTTTCAGAGTGTTTCATTGTCTGTGTGGGGTGGTCTAGTAGGGTCCAGAGAAATAGCAGGTTTACGGGTAAAACCGACTAGATTGCATTGCGACCAGGGGGAAGAATGGCAGGCATGCATAAAGCCGTAAGTGAGCGGCATGGAATGACAACGATTGCCGCGTTGGTGGCAATCGTTGCGATGATCTTCGCAAGTGTGATCGCAGCGCCGCAACGCGCGTATGCTGAGGGATACAATATCAGCGATCTCGGTTGGGTTGACAAGGACGACACCTCCTTCGAAATCAGTTCCGACGGAGGCAAGACGTGGAAGCCGTACATTTCCGGCATGCAGGTCAACTACGGTGATCAGATCCGCACCGAACTGCATTGGAAAGTGCCGAACGACGTCAAAATCAACGAGGGCGACACCTTCGTCTACGACCTTCCCAGCAATCTGGAATACAAATCGAACGAGAAATACCCGATCTACAACGGTGGCGACGTGGTCGGCTACTACACCATCGACGGCGACAAAATGGTGGCCACCTACACCCGCGGCGAATCGGCGGGGTCCAACATCGAAGCGTTCGTGACCACTGACGGAACCATCACCTCGAACAAAACCGGTGGTTCGGCTGGCGGCGATACCAGCTTTACCTTCCCCGGATATGGCACCATCACCGTGAACGTGGAGGGCAAACACAGGGTCAACGTGGTCAAACGCCCGGCAATCTCCACTTCCGACGCATCCACCTACGATTTCGTTTTGGAAGTGACCTCTACAGGCACGAACACCGGCGTGACCATAGACGACACCATGGGCGGCCTGCTGACCTTCGTGGACGGATCCGTGCACATCTACACCGACGCCGACTGCAAGAACGAATACACGGGCGCATGGCAATCCTCCAAAACCGACGACCATAATTTCAACGTCACCATCGGCTCCATGGGCGACGGTGAGAAACTATACGTGCGCTACTCGGTGAACGCCGACAAAGACAGCGTCATCAAGGCATGCCGCGAGGCCGGCAATTGCAGCAATGCCACCGAAAACAAAAACAAGGTGACCTATTCCAGCAACGAAGACGTCAACAAGAAGGAAACCAGCAACTCCATCTGGTTCAACTACAGCGACTGGTATGTGAACAAAAGCGCAACCGCAGCAAAAGACGAAAATGGCACGCAAGGCTTCACTTGGAACATCACCATCGGCGCTGGCGAAGGCCAATCCGTCGACGGAGCCACCGTCAAAGATCTGCTCGACAAGAACAACCTCAAGGAACCGACCGGAGATCTGGTGCTCAGCTGCTACAACAGCGGCGACTGGAAATCCGTGTGTCCGACCGGCTCGCCCGGCGCATATACGGACGACGACCCGTACAATCCGCAGCATTACATCAAACTTAGCTGGAGCGATCTCGTAGCAGGCACCGTGACCCTGCCCTCCGGCGGCTACGACCATTTCCAAATCCAGTATTGGACCGAAGCGAAAAACGTGCCGGTCGAAGGAAGCGGCGAACACCAGAAATACAAGAACGAAGTCACCGTAAAACCTCAGGATGGAACCGGCAAAACAGCCACGGCCGAACCTCAACTCGGCACGGACGCGGTCGAACTGAAGAAAACATGCACGTCGCCGGCATCCGAAGCGAAGAACCTGACGTGGGTGACCAGCATGAAAGCCTTGGAAGACCTCACCAACGCCGAACTGACCGACAAGCTGGATGTGGACGACAGCGGCAAGGATCTGGGATCCAAGCAAACCTTGGTGAAAGACAGCATTAAAGTGTACACCGACGCCGCCCTGACGCAGCAATACGCGGGCGGATACACGACAGAGGCCACCGATAGGGGATTCACCATCGTGTTCGCATCATTGCCCAAAGGCACTACGGTGTACGTGCAATACCAGTCCACCGTCAACGACGGTGTGACCGACGAAACCGTGTGGAACCGAGCTTCGGCATTGAACAAAACCTCCACGGCGAAACACCAGCATCGCGGCGACGTGCTCGGCAAGGAAGACGCCAACCAGTATTGGGACCAATACGGGTACGGCTACACCGCCAACTCCAAAGGCGTGATCCGCTGGCGCATCAAAGTGCATGACGTGATGTCGGACGCCGAAAACATCGTGGTGACCGATACGTTGCCCGTCCACACGCGGTACGACGCGAAATCGTTGAAGATCTTCGACGCTTCCAGCACCACAAAAATGCTGTCCGGAGTGAGCGCCAAAGACAACGGCGACGGCACGGTGACCTTCACCATAGCCAAGGGTACCCCGGCGTTCAGCCAGGCGAAGACCTCGGCTGGTGTGCTCATCGTGTATGAGACGAGCATCGACCCGATCACCGCACCTGATTGGGGAAATTACGAGAACAAGGCGCACATCGACATTGATGGCAGCGCCGGAGGCGACGCTTCCGCCACAGTGGGCGCGAGCAAGCCGAAACTTCTTGACAAAAACGGCAAATACGATGCCACGACCGCGCCGAACGTGAACTACACGGTCAAAGTCAACCCGAATGCGGACACGCTTAACAAAGGCAACAACCTCACTCTGACCGACACCATGGGTCAGGCACTCGACCTCAACGCCAACAGCGTGTCGATCATGGACTCCGACAATGGAACCGCCATCAACGGTGCAACATGGTCATACAATCCGCAGACCCGCGAACTAGTGTTCTCCATTCCCGACGCCCGTGCATGCACCATCACCTACACGGCCGCGGTGCAGCTCAAACCAGGCGAAAGCTTCGGATCGCTGGGCGGCAACAAAATCGTGCTCGCCGGGTATGAGAACAACGGCGGAACCTCGCAGAACACAATCACCGGAACCGTGCAGCAGAGCAAAGGCGGCATGAAATACGACCAGAGCACACTGCAGATCTACAAGTACGCGGATGGCGATCTCGGCAAGCCGGCGGGCAGCGCCACCTTCAAAGTGGAAAGCGTCACCGGATGCAACTTCGTGTCGTCTACGGCCGATGCCGACGGCACCTGCAATGGTACGGTTGGCAAAGAAATCACCAAGCAGCTGACCACAGGAGCATCCAACGGACTGTCCGACCGACTGCAGCTGGACTACGACACCGTATATAAGGTCACCGAGCTGACAGGTCCGGACGGCAAAGTGCCCGGCAGCACTGATTCGCAATACGAGAAATCCGCTCCGCTCTATGTGATATTCCCCGGACATGACGCGCAGACCGCTGCCGGTGCATACGACGGACGATACGACAACAAAACCGTTACCGTAGACGGGCAAAGCGGCAAATTGATCGTCGCCGTAGCCAAAGACAGCGACGGCAAGACGACCACATTGGGCAACTACCGTTGGAACTGCAGCAACGACCACAAAACGAAGTTCAAGGTGCAATTCACAAAGGTGGATGCGGCGAATGCCGGTGTACCCGTCGACGGTGCCACCATGCAGCTGACTCGTGTCGGATCGTCGCAGGTGGAATCCGATTGGACATGGACCACCTCCGGCAGCGAGACGAAAACGCTCGAACTCCTGCCCGGACGGTACAAGCTGACCGAAGCCAACGCACCGGACGGATACCAAGTCATGGATCCGATCATCATTCTGGTCGGCGAAGACGGCACCATCACCGTCGACGGCAAAAATGTGACCGGTAGCGACGGCATCGGTCACGTGCAGGCGGAGGACGCACCGAAAACCACGTCGTTGACTGTTACGAAAACATGGAACGACAATAACAACCAGGACGGCAAACGTGCATCCGTCACCTTCGATTTGTACCGCAAGACCGACGGCGATGCCGATTATACGAAAGTCGACGGGCAAAGCCGCATACTCAATCCCGACAAGAACGATAACGTGCAATGGACGGGACTGCCGGTGAAAGTCGACGGCAAAACCGCGGCCTACATGGCCGTCGAAACCACGACGCTGGGCGGGTACGACTCGCAATGCGCTGACGTGCAATACAACACCGACGGTTCGGCTGCCACCGAACAATGCACCAACACGCACACGCCCGAAACCACGTCGATCGGCGTTGAAAAAGCATGGGACGACGCCGACAACCAGGACCAGAAGCGCCCTGACAGCGTAACCGTGCATCTGTTGAAAAACGGAGAGGAAACCGATCAAAGCGTGACACTCGATGCGGTTGGAAACTGGCGGAACGACAGCGCGTTCACCAATCTGCCCGTCTACGAGGATGGCAAGAAGATCGTGTATACCATACGCGAAGATACGGTGAGCGGCTACACCACGCACATCACCGGCTCGCAAACCCAAGGTTTCGCCATCACCAACACGCACCACCCCGAAAACGAGGAGGTGTGGTTCTCCAAGCAGGACCTCAAGGGTACGGAGATCGCAGGTGCCACCATGCGCCTCACCGGTACGCTGAATGATGGCACCGAATTCAAAACGCAGACCTGGGTAAGTGAGCGGGATAAGTCGAAGAGCATCAAGCTCAAGCCCGGCACCTACACCTTGACCGAAACCAAGGCGCCGGATGGTTATCTGGTAGCGGATCCGGTCGAATTCAAAGTCGTGAGCGACGCCGTCACCGGCAAGCTCAGCGTGCAGATCAAGCAAACCGATGGCACATATGCCGACGTGCAGGACAATACCATCGTGATGACCGACCAGTACCGGACGCATCAGGTGACCGTCAATAAAAACAGTCTCACCAGTGGCATCACCAATATCGACGGCGCGCAGATGAGCATCACCGGCACCACCTTGGATGGCAAGGCGATCGACGAGATCACCTGGACCAGCAAAGGCGGCGAACCCGGCGAACTCACCCTGCTACCCGGCACCTACACCCTGCGTGAAAAGGTGGCGCCGGACGGCTATGAAACCGCGGATGACATCGTATTCAGCGTCGGGCTCGACGGCAGCGTGACCATCGACGGTAAGAAGCAGGATTCCAATACCGTCGTCATGAAAGACAAGCCGGGCAAAAGCGGCATCCTGTTCTCCAAAACCAAGGTCGGCGGCGGTGCCGAGCTGGCTGGAGCGGAATTCTCCATAACCGGCAAAACTTTCGAAGGCAAGACGATCGACGAGATCACCTGGACCAGCGGCGGCGGACTGCCGAAACAATTCCAGCTGCAGGACGGCGTCTACAAGCTCACCGAAACCAAGGCGCCGGTCGGGTATGAAAAGGCGAACGCGGTCAACTTCACCATTTCCCGCGGCGAAGCATACGTGGACGGCAAGCTGGTGGATGGCAACACCATCCGCGTCGAGGATCGCGTGGATACGACCATGGTGCGCGTGCGCAAAATCTGGTCCGACCATAACTATTCGGAGCGTCCGACATCGGTGACATTCCACCTGCTGCGCAACTCCAAGCAGCTGCAAGATGCGAAGTACACGCGGACGTTGGACAACAAGAACACCAGCGACTGGACGTACACGTGGACCGATCTGCCCCGATATGATGCGGACGGCAACAGGTACAACTACACGGTTGACGAGGAACTGACCCAAGAGCTCACAGGTAAGGAATACCGCGTTTCCGTGATCAAACGTCCGTACATCGACGGCGCCGAATTCACGGTATTGAACATTCGGGAGCCGGAAACGGCAAGCATCACGGTGAACAAAACGTGGAACGATCAGGATGACAACGATGGCAAACGGCCGAAGACGCTGACCTTCCATATTTGGGGAACCAGCAAACAGCCGAAGAGCGGCAGTACCGACGAAACGGAAGACGTGACCGAACAATTGGTGGTGCAAACCGTGCGAACCAACGGCAGCAACACGCAATCGTGGACGTTCGAAGGTCTTCCCAAGCAGAACCTGTACAACAATCCGTACACGTATACGGTAACCGAGGAATCCGTAGATGGCTATACGGCAAGCGACGTGACGCTCGCCGGCGGTACGGAAACACGCTGTGCGGTGACGAGCACGGTCAAATCCTGCGCGTTCGATGTGACCAACACGCATACGCCCGAAACCACGACATTGAGCGTGGACAAGACGTGGGATGACACTGATGCGCCCAGCAATGTGAAACGGCCGGGCGACAAGGCCACGATCTGGGTGCTTTCCAGCGTGTGGACCGATGCGAAGAACCAGACGCTGCCCGGATGGCCCTCACCGCAACACAACAGCGAGTGCAAGAACACCGGCGCGACGGATGGCACGAATCCATGGGGTGTGAGCTGCATGGTGCTGACCTCGAAGAACGCCAAAGCGACGCAGGCCACCACGGCCAACGTCAACGGGGCTGACGGAACAAGCGAAGCGACCACTTCGCAAGAGGTGAGCGCGGACACGTGGACCTACACCTTCACGAACCTGCCCAAATACTACAAGGGCAAGGAAATTCAGTATTCGGTGACCGAAGAGGCCGTGAAGAACTACACGCCGACGCTCACCGGAGGCAAAGTCGCTGCGGCTGACGGCGCCGAGGGCAAGGCCAACGAGTCGGGCGAATCCGACAAGGCGGATGAAACAAGCGAAAGCGGTCAGAATGCGGAATCCTGGGCGTACACGCTGACCAACACCTACACGCCGGGGCATACCAGCCACAGCGTGCATAAAGTGTGGAAGGACTACGGCGACAGCAGCAAACGTCCGAAAGCGGTATATGCGACGTTGTATGCGAACGGCCAATCCACCGGCAAGACGGTGGCGTTGAGCGACGGCAACAACTGGCAATACACGTTCACCGACCTAGATGAAAACAAGGTGTACACGGTGAAGGAAACCAACGAAAAGGGCGAAGCGATCAGCGGAGTGGACGGCTACTGCCAGCCGGTCATCAGCGATGACCGAAAAACCGGAATCTCCACCATCACCAACACCATCTCCATCGTGCTTCCCTCCACGGGCGGGCAACGATGGTGCTACGGCACACTTCTCGCGGTAGTGGCGCTCGGCATGATCGGCATGGGCTACGGCATCGCCAAACGTAACAAGACCAACAAGGAAGGAGACGCGCGATGAGGCGTCACGGAGCGAAACAGGGGAATCGGATGGATTACCGCATGGCCCGTCACGCGGCTGCACGACATACCGGCATGCGTTCGGTGCGCCGCATCGCGGCCGCGGCACTTGGCCTGGCGCTTTCCCTCGCGGGGCTCAGCGCGCAATCGGTGGCTTTTGGCAATGACGATCCGACCAATCCGGCAGCCACTGACGTGACCATGATCGCATTCCAGCAATCATGGAAGACGATTGGCGACGAATGCACGAAAACCTATGGTCCGGAAGGCGTGAAATACGTGCAGGTCTCCCCGCCGCAGGAATCCATCCAAGGCACGCAATGGTGGACCGTCTACCAGCCGGTCAGCTACAAACTCGACTCGCGTTTCGGTACGGAAGACGAGTTCAAAACCATGATCAGCCAATGCGACGCGGCTGGCGTGCAAATCGTGGCCGACATGGTGCTCAACCACACCACCGGACATGACGTGTCATGGGTTGACGACCAGTATGGCGTGGCCGGAACCGAATACAACGGATCATACGGACGATACCCGGGAATCGGCATCTACCAGTATGAGGAAAGCGGCAACAACCACCAATACGGCCTTCCCAGCGGCGACTTCCACACCTGCAAGTCGAACGTGTCAGACAACATCTCCGACTACACCAACGCCGACGAAGTGTGGAACTGCCGACTGTCGACCATGTGGGACATCAACACCGGCAGCGACCGCGTGCAAAACATCCAAGCCGAATACTTGGCGCACCTATGGGAAGACGGCGTACGCGGATTCCGCATCGACTCCGCAAAACATATGGATCCCAACGACATCGCATCCATCAAACGCAAGTTCATGACCAAAGCGGGCATTACGGACGAACAAAGCTTCCCATGGTCGCAGGAAGTCATCTACCATAATGGAGAATCCGAAAAATTCGCGCCGGAACGATACGAAAAGAACGGACAGGTCACCGAATTCTCGTACGCGTACTCATTGTTGAAGGATTTCAACGGATCCATCACCAATTTGAAGAACATCACCAGCGATCTGCTCGACGACGCCGATAATGCCACCGTATTCGTGTCCAACTGGGATACCGCACGCGGTTCGGAAACGCTCAAACCCGTTTCCGGCGCCCGATACGAGCTCGCCAACGCGTTCATGCTCGGGTACGACTACGGGCATCCGAAGATCCTTTCAGACTACGCATTCAATGAAAGCACCCAATATGATGACGGCGTCAAGGATTCGACTGACACCACCGTGCCGAAAATCAGCATGGACGACGTGTGCTCCACGCAAAAGGACCCAACGCAGATGGAGTATGGCGATTGGAACTGCCAACAGCGGTGGACGTCAATCCGAGGCATGATCAAATTCCATAATGCCGTGAACGGCACCAGCGTAAGCAACTGGCAGGAATCCGGATCCAACGACATCGCCTTCGAAAGGGTTGACGCCAACGGGAAAAGCAAGGGTCTGCTCGCATTGAACAACACCCTGCAGGAGCATGACGTCGACTATACGACATCGTTGCCGGACGGGGAATACTGCAACGTGTACGCTTCCCGCACCTGCTCGCAAACCGTGACCGTCAGCGGCGGTCACGCCAAAGCGACCATCGGCAAACGAAGCGCCATTGCCATCTATGCCGGTGCGGTCAAGGGCGCGTGGACGGAAACCACGGAACCTAGCGGCACCTACGCTCCGCAATACAAGGATTCGCCGAACAGTTCGCTGATAGGTGACAAAACCCTCACCATCTACTACAAGCCCGACGAATCGTGGGACGGGCAGGTGTATGTGCGTTACACGTCCGACAACGGCAGCGGTAGCATTGCGATGAGCGCGGTCGATGTAGCCGATTCCACGAATGCGGCAGGCTGGTATAAGGCCGATCTGCCGGAAGGGGCCAACCTAAGCGCGGTGAAATACCATTTCGCATCCACACAATCCGGGGAATCTGACTCCACGGACTGGAACGGGGGCAAGCGGGGAACGGAATATACGGCACAGGTCGGCGCCACTATGATCAACGTCAGCGGGCACCGGCAGCAGACGGGCGTGCCCTACACGCGCAACCATGCGGCGAAAACCAAAGTGACCGTCAACTTCCGTTCCGTCTCCGGCGTCGGTGAGAACGCATCCGGCGTGAAGGTGTGGAACGGCGACGACATGGAAAGCGCCACGTATATTCCATTCGAAAGCACGCCAACGCAATACGGCAGGAAAGCCAGCGGCGAACTGGACGGCGATCTGGCAACAGTGCATTTCAGAATCGTGGATGGTGCCGATGCGACTGGAGCGTCCGCGGGAACCGTCGAACAATATGAGGCGAGCGTGTGGAAACTCGCCAAATTCGGTGACGCGCATGTGAGCGGTGCCATCGAAGCGTGGGTGGACGGCGCGCAACCCGATACCGCTTCCGACCGATCCTCGGAAAAAGCGTCTCCCTCGGCGACACCGCAGCCGAATGACATCAAAAATCCGAAAAACCTGACCATCAAACTGCATTATTACCGTCCCGACGGCAATTATCAGGAATACAGCATGGAATCCGACGCGTGGAAAGGCTGGGATCTGTGGTCTTGGTATGCGGAAAGCACCAGCGGCGAATCCCAGGAATTCACCTCCCATGACGAATTCGGCGAGGTCGCGGAATACACGCTGAGCCAGACAGCCAAAGGCGTGCGCAACCCATGGTTCATCATTCGCAACGGTGGCTCATCATGGACCGGCAAGGACTGCGACGACAACGATCGCGAGATTCCGGAATCCGTGATCAGCATGACCGCGGGAAACGTGGAAAACGGCGTCGCGGAATTCTGGATCGTCAGCGGGGATCCGACCGTGTACACGCATCCGGTGAACGTGGCCGGAATAACCTTCGACACCCAAGGCGGCAGCAGCGTTCCCGCACAGGCGGTCGCCATCGGAGGCACTGCGAGCGTTCCCGAAACGCCTACTCGCGACGGCTACGTGTTCTCGAAGTGGACCACGGACGTGGCCGGTGAACATGAGTATGATTTCGCCACCACGGTGAGCGCGCCGATAACGTTGTATGCGCAGTGGACGGAAGCGAGAACCGTGACCTTCGACGTCCAAGGCGGCAGCGAGATCGCCGCACAACAGGTGCAAACAGGGAAATCGGCCGTACGACCGGAAAATCCTGAGCGCGTGGGATACGCGTTCGCGGGATGGTATACTAGCGCCGACACTTCGGGTAGCGAATACGATTTCACGGCTGCGGTGAACGATGATGTGACCTTGTATGCGAAGTGGACGCCGAACATGTACGCCGTGACCTTCGACTCGCAAGGCGGCAGCGCGGTCGATGCGCAACAGGTTGCGTACGGTGGTTACGCGACGCAACCTGCCACACCGACCCGTGACGGATACACGTTCGTCGGCTGGACCACGGATGCGGCCGGCACCACGCCGTACGGTTTCGGCATGCCCGTCACCGGCGGTATCACGCTGTATGCCAAGTGGGATGATGCGGGCGCGACGTACCATACCGTCACCATTCATTTGAATGACGGCGACGATTATTCGTCGGACCTGCCGCAGGATATGACGTTGTTCGTCAAGGAAGGGGAGAAGCTTACGATCCCCGATTCCGCTCCTTCCCGCGGTGGATATCGTTTCGCAGGATTGACCAGCGACGAACAGCGGAAGACGGACTATGATGCTGGCACCGCCGTAACCGCCGACATGACCTTGTATGCCAAGTGGGTCAAGACATGGACGGTCACCTTCGACACGGCCGGCGGCAGTGCCGTGAACAGCCAGACCGTGGACGATGGAGGAGTGGCCGTTGCGCCTGATCCGTCGCCGACACGCGACGACTGCCGGTTCACCGGCTGGCAGTATGACGGCAAAAGCTACGATTTCGGCTCGAAGGTGACCGGCGACATCACCCTGACCGCGCAGTGGGTGCGCACCGCGCACCAGTGGACCATAACCTTCGATCTGAACGGAGGGCATGCGCCCGCCGGCAAGGATGCGAAGACCCTGTACGCCGAGCGGAAAGTCTACGACGGTGATTCGCTGGTCTCGCCCACGGCGGACATCGCCAACGAGCCTCAGCTTGACGGCTACACCTTCGAAGGGTGGAGCACGGTGAAAGACGACGCGCTCGCAGTCAGCGTGGTCTCCTTTGATTCGTCCGGGAAATCGTTGATGCCCATCGATCGCGACGGCACGCTGTATGCGTTGTGGTCGCGGGAGAACAGGGTAGTGAAGCCGGAATCGTCCGGTTCGACGGGATCTTCGACGAGCTATTCCGGCGCGTATTCCGATTCCTACACGGGATTGAACGGGTTGGCAGCGTTCGATGCCATAGTGAGACAATCGGGCAAATTCTCGGGCACGAATTTCGGTTCCGTCGCCGAGGATTATGTGAAACCCAAGAGCGTTCGCTGAGTGTTGGAATCCAAGGGTGGGGTCGGCCTTCAGGTCGGCCCCCTTTTTTCATGTACGGTGTATGGATTGTTGCGTCCGGATCATTGGATCGTTCGTTGTTCGTGGCGTTTGAAGCCGGGTGAAACCGTATTCGCACATGAACGCGGCAAGGAGTGTCCACTAGTTGAGCGTTACGTGTCCACGTGCTGGTCCGTTGACTAGAGTCGCGTGCTATGAGTGATTCTGCAAAGAAGTACACCATCGCCGTCATTCCAGGCGATGGCATTGGCAAGGAAGTGACTCCGTGGGCCCAGAAGGCTCTGGAGAAGGCGGCCGAGGGCGTCGCCGAATTCGATTACGAGAATTTCGATCTTGGTGCCGAGCGTTACCTGCGCGACGGCGCGATTCTTCCGGAAGAGGAAGAGGAGCGCATCAAGAAGACCGACGCCATCCTGCTGGGTGCCGTCGGCGATCCGCGCATCAAGGCGGGCATTCTGGAACGCGGCCTGCTGCTCAAGCTCCGCTTCGACCTGGACCAGTACGTGAACCTGCGTCCGTCCAAGCTGTACAAGGGCGTTACCTCGCCGCTTGCCAACCCGGGTGACATCGACTTCGTGGTCGTGCGTGAAGGCACCGAAGGCCTGTACTGCGGTGCCGGCGGCGCGGTGCGCCGTGGCACCCCGAACGAGGTGGCCACCGAAGTCTCCATCAACACCGCCTACGGTGTGGAGCGCGTGGTGCGTTACGCCTTCCAACTGGCCATGAAGCGCAGGAAGCATGTGACCCTTGTGCACAAGAAGAACGTGCTGGTCAACGCCGGCGACATGTGGCAGCGCATCGTCGACAAGGTGGCCGAGGAATACCCGAAGGTCTCCCACGACTACCTGCACATCGACGCGACCACCATCTTCCTGGTGTCCAACCCGTCCCGCTTCGACGTGATCCTGACCGACAACCTCTTCGGCGACATCATCACCGACGAGGCCGGTGCCGTGGTCGGTGGCGTCGGCTACTCCGCTTCGGGATGCATCAACGCGTCCAACGAGTATCCGTCCATGTTCGAGCCGATCCACGGTTCCGCTCCGGACATCGCCGGCCAGAACAAGGCCAACCCGACCGCGGCCATCCTGTCCGCCGCCATGCTGCTGCGCCACCTCGGTTTCGACGATGCCGCGGCCAAGATCGATGCCGCCGTCGAAGCGGACATCGAAGAGCTTGGCTCCACCACGCGTTCTACCGACGAAGTGGGGCACGACATCCTGGCCCGCATGTGATTGGCATTCGCTGACATTCCATTTGGATGTTCCATTTGGTGAGACGCCCGCCGAAACAAGGTTTTCCTTGGAACGGTGGGCGTCTTCGCATAATCAGGGGATTTTTCAGGGGTTTTTCGGGGTTCGTGCCAGTGGTAAACGCCCGATGACGGGCAAACCTTGGGATATTGTTGAGACATGAGTGATAACAACGCCGATTTCAATGGTGCCGGTCAAGTCAACAATCCAACGTCGGATAACGCAGCCCAGGCCGACTACAACCAACCGTACATTCCACAACAGAACGATGCGCAGATGAACCATCCGGAGTCGCAGCCGGAAACCCCCGCATACGATCAGAACTCCGCCGCATACACTCAGCCCGCTCAGCCGGCCGAGCCTGCCGTTCCGGCGTACGATCCGAACGCTTCCGCATACAGCCAGTATGGCCAGACCGCACAGTCGGCCCAGACCGCTCAGCCGTCATACGGTCAGCCGGCGACTCCGGCCCCGGCATACGGTACGGCTCCCGTCTATACCCAGCCGGCTCAGCCGGCCACGCCCGCTGCTCCGGTATATGATCCGAACGCCGCATCGTACAACCAGTACGGTCAGTATGGCCAGCCGTCCCAGCCTGCCCAATCTGCGCAGCCGTCGTACGGTCAGCCGGCAGCCCCGGCGTATGACCCCAACAACGCTTACGCCCAGCCGGATTACAACCAAGCGAACTACGGACAGCAAGGCTACGCGGCCCCGTCTTACAACCAATCCGCCTATACCCAGCCCGCCTACGCGCAGCAGCCGGCATACGGCCAGCCCGTCGCACCGGCCGGATACGCCCAGAAGTCGAAACTGGCAGCCGGTCTGCTTGGCATCTTCCTGGGCTGCTTCGGCGTGCACAACTTCTACTTGGGCAACACCGGCAAGGCCGTGGCACAGCTGCTGCTGACCGTCATCGGCTGGATTCTCATCATCGGCCCAGCCGTCGCAGGCATCTGGGGACTGGTGGAAGGCATCCTGATTCTGTGCTCCCACTACGGCTCGCAATGGCACCGTGACGCTCAAGGCGTCGAACTGCAGGATTGATGACTCGAGGACTTTACAAACAGCCGGGCGGCAAACTCGTTGGAGTGACTGTCCGGCTTTCTCATGCCGATTCGGATTACGCCGATTCGGACTATATTGATTCGGCTCATACGAATGCCGTGAAAACGGTTCCATACGCTGGGCCGGCTGCATCATCGACTGTTATCGAATGCCATATCGACGGCGATTTCTTCCTCGACGGGGACGATGCCGGAACGCGGAATCTCTTGCATTCCATGGAATGTGCGCTGGAACAGTGCGCGGCCCGTTGCCTCAGCGGTTCGATGGTTTCCGAACGTGACGTGACCGCCGCCGTCGAACGGACGATGCTGCACCATCCGGACGTGCGCATCGTCGGCATGGGCGCGCGTGGCATCGCCATCGCCTTTCAACGTGCGATTGACGGCATCGATGGCGCCGATGGCATTGCCGGTATCGGCGGTAATGATGTTACGAAAGTGGAACCACGCGACGACCTGCGCATTCGGCGGCATACCAGCCCAATGGAAACCGCAGAAACCGCGGAAATCGCAAAAAACATTGAAAACGCTGGAACCGCGGAAAGCGACGAAAACGCTGGAACCGTTGGAACCGGCGAAATCGCCGAAACCGGCAATTGGGCGGAATACGCGCGACGCTGGCACGCACTCAAACCGAACATCGTGCACGACGACCCCCGCAAACCGCAGGAACAAATGGACCTCGACGTCGAATGGGCGCGCGAAGTGGCTGCCGGAACCCGCGAACCCACCCTGCGTTTCTGGGAATGGGCCGAGCCGGCCGTGGTCATCGGCAGATTCCAGTCGCTCGAAGACGAAGTCAACGTGCACACCGCGCAAGACGAAGGATTCCACATAGTCCGCCGCTGCACCGGCGGGGGAGCGATGTTCATCGAACCAGGCAACACCATCACCTACTCGCTGTACGCGCCACTCGACTTCGCCCACGGCATGAGCGTCGAGGAATCCTACAAACTCTGCGACTACTGGCTCGTCGAAGCGTTACGCGCCCTCGGCCTCAACGTACGATTCGCCGGACTCAACGACATCGCCACACAATACGGCAAACTCGGCGGCGCCGCGCAACGCCGGTTCGCGCCCACCCACGGCGGACCCGGCGCGATTCTGCACCACGTCACGCTCGCCTACGACATCGACGCGGAAAAGATGACCCGCGTGTTGAACATCTCACGAGAGAAAATGTCCGACAAAGCGGTGAAATCAGCGGCAAAACATGTCGATCCCATGCGCTCTCAAACCGGCATGGGCCGAGACGAGGTAGTGGCGCGACTGGTCGACGCCGCCGTTCGAGTTACAATGTAGCCCGAATGGTCGATGGTGCCCGACTTAACGAGCGTTGGCATGGATGTCGACAACGGAAAACGCAGAAGCACGTCGGAACGGAGGCACGTCGATGGTCACCCCGAATGGAACCAACGGAATCAATGGTTTTGGTGGTTTCGACGATGAGCGTGAGACGTTGCTGCACACCGCGCTGTTCAAGCAGGTTTCGTCCGAAGAAGCCCGGGAACTGCTGCCGTATCTGCAGCATGCCGAATACGACAAGGGCGATTTCATCTTCCGCGAGGGAGACACCGACCATCGCATGTATCTGCTGGAGGAAGGCCGCGTCAAACTGACCAGACAATCCTCCGACAAGCGTGTGCAGCTGCTGAGCATCCACGCGTACGGCGAAGTGCTGGGCGAGATTCCGGTGTTCGATCCGCATGGCGGACCGCGTACCGCTTCGGCGGTGGCGATGACCAACGGCACGCGTGTGGTCTGGCTGGAACATGACGCGCTGTTCGACTGGCTCGACGAACATCCGCGCGTGGCCGTGGACATGCTGCAGGTATTGGCGCACCGCATGCGCAGCAACAACGAACGCATATGCGATCTGGTGTTCATGGACGTTCCCGGACGACTCGCCAAAACACTGCTCAATCTGGCATCACGATTCGGCGAACCGGTCGAAGCCGGCCTGAAGGTGCCGCACGATCTGACACAGGAGGAGATGGCGCAGCTCGTCGGATCCTCACGCGAAACGGTGAACAAGGCGTTGATGGATTTCGCTAACCGCGGATGGATCGCCAGGGAAGGCCGGTCCATCATCATCTACCAGCCGGGCATGCTGATTCGCCGATCAAGACGATGACATTCGGCTGGTTTTCGGCTGATTTCCAACTTTTCCTAAGAAATTGTCTGTTTTGTGAGAAACCCGTGACGGCTTCCGGCACATGCGTTGGCGGGCATGTGTTTAGTAGACCCGCCACTTTAGAATGGGCGTCATGCCCAAGAAGAAGACCCTTACCGTTCAACGTGTGCTCGCATTGGTAATCGCATACATCACGTTATGCGTGGGCGGCGGCGTTGTGACGAGTATTTTCTTTATGCCCGCTGTGTTCGCCGCCAATAACGCGGCCAAAGCCGTCATTCCGTCCCTTGCGGTCGAAGGCATCGATTTCGATGTGACCTCGCTTCCGCAACGCTCGACGATGTATTTCAACGACGGCAAGACCGCTTTCGCGGAATTCTATACGCAGAACCGCGAGGTCGTGCCGCTGAAGAAAATCTCCAAAGCCATGCAGCAGGCCGTCGTGGCCCGTGAAGACAAGCGCTTCTTCGAACATACCGGCGTGGACGTGCAGGGCGTGTTCCGAGCGTTCTTCCAAACCTATGTCAGAGGCGGCGACCAGCAGGGCGGTTCCACGCTGACGCAGCAGTACGTCAAGAACGTGCTGTCCACCCAAGCCCGTGAAGACGACGATCCGATCGCCGAATACCATGCGACGGAAGACACCGTGGCACGCAAGCTGCGCGAGATGCTGATCTCGGTGCAGATCGAAAAGAAATACTCCAAAGCCGAGATCCTGCAGGGCTACCTCAACATCGCGCAGTTCGGCCGCAACAACCTGTGCGGCGTGGAAATGGCCGCCAAACGCTACTTCAATGTCTCCGCTTCGGAACTGAACGTGACCCAGGCGGCGACCATCGCGGCAATCACCAAGAATCCGCAGAACTTCGATCCTTCCGTGGAAGCCAACCAGAAGGAAGCCGAACACCAGCGCAACATCGTGCTGCAGCTGATGCACGACCAGGGCTACATCACCTCCGAAAAGGAATTCAAAGACGCCATCAACACGCCGTTGAAGGACACGCTGAACCTGCAGGACGTGAGCTCCGGATGCCAGTCGGCCATTGAAAACACCGGCTTCTTCTGCTCGTACGTGGTCAACCAGATCCTGAAGAACAAGGCGTTCGGCAAGGACGACGAGGCACGTGAGAAGCTGCTGAAGGAAGGCGGTCTGAAGATCGTCACCACGCTCGACCGCAACGCCAACAACGCGGCCATGCAGGCGGCGAACAGCACCGTGCCGGCCACCGACCCGTCCGGATTCGAAGTGATGATCGCGGCCGTGAAGCCGGGCACCGGCGAAATCCTGTCGTTCGGCATCAACCGAACCTACGATGCCACGGATGACGCCCGAACGGATGAGACCAAGACCTCCATGAACTACATGGTCGATCAGGAGGACGGCGGCGGTATGGGCTTCAACGTCGGCTCCACCTGGAAGCCCATCAACATGGTGGCGTGGATGCAGAAAGGCCACTCCATCAACGAGTCGCTCGTCACATCCACCGTCTACGACACGTCGAAGTTCAACTGCAACGGCTACGGTTTCGTCGGCCCGTGGAGGGTGCAGAATTCCGGTGGCGGCACCACCTCTCCGGAAAGCCCGCTGCAGGGTCTGATCAAGTCGCACAACACCACGCAGGCCTCGATGGCGTCGAACATCGGTCTGTGCGCGATCGCCGACGCGGCCAAGGAGATGGGCTACCACAACGCCATCTCCAACGCGTCCGACATCTACTCCACTAACTCGTTCCAGCCGCCAATGACCATCGGTACGGTGCAGGCGTCGCCGTTGACCATGGCCAACGTGTACGCCACCATGGGCGCCAACGGCGTGGAATGCACTCCGATCGCCATCACCAAGGTGACCGACCGCAGCGGCAGCAAGGTGAAAGTGCCGTCCGCGAACTGCCATCAGGCCATCGACCCGGACATCGCGCAGACCGTGTCTTACGCGCTGAACCAAGGTGTCGTGCAGCCTGGCGGCGAAGCGTCGACCACGCAGCTCGACAACAATCGCAAGACCTTCGCCAAGACCGGTACCAACGAGAACACGGTGATGACCACCGCAGGTTTCGTACCGAACCAAGTCGCGGCGTTCGTCGCGGTCGCCGACGCGCAGGACCCGATCAACAACACCTTCGACAACAAGACCATCAACGGCGTGTACCGCCCGTCTTGGTACGGCATGTACATCGCAACGCCGGCGTGGAAGCAGTTCATGAACACGTATCTTGCCGCCATCAACGCGCCGATCGACAACGATTACGGAAAGGGTGCCGACAAGTACACGGTTTCGAAGGGCGCCACCAGAACATACAACCAGTACCAATACCAGCGCCAGCAGAACAGTCAGCAGCAAAGCCAGCAGCAGACCGACCAAGGCCAGCAGCAGCAATCGCAGCAACAGCCTGCCGAGCAGCAAAATGGTCAGCAGCATCAATAGTTGCGATTGCCGGCTATACGTGCTGACTGGCCGCACTGGCTGCCTGCGCTGACTGTTCACGCCGCTGGAGCGTAAAATCGCATGGCAAAGTGAACAGTCCATGAACGCCCGCCCCAACCGGCGGGCGTTCTGCTTACAATGCAATCGGTACATGCCTGTCGCGTGGGAACGCGGTGCGGATATCGACGATTCAGGCGATACCAACGATTCATAAGAGAGATGACAATGAGCGAAGACAAGAAGAACGGCAAGCAGAACAAGACGGTCAAACCGTTCGATCCGATGACGTTGCGTGGCGTCACCGTGCGCAACCGCATCTGGCTGCCGCCAATGGACACGTATTCCGCATTGGCGCAGGACGGCAAGCCCACGCCATTCCACTACCAGCATTACGTTTCGCGTGCGATGGGCGGCTTCGGCATGATCATCATGGAAGCGACCGCCGTCGCGCCGGAAGGCCGCATTTCGCCGTGCGATCTGGGATTGTGGGATGACGGACAGATGGACGCATGGCGTTGGATCGTGGCCGACGCGAAGGCAGCGGGTGCCACGATGGCGGTGCAGCTCAACCACGCCGGACGCAAGGGTTCCACCGGCTGCCACGCGATCGGTTTCGATGGACAGAGCGTGCCGGAGGAGCAAGGCGGATGGCGGACGGTTTGCCCAAGCGCCAACGCATACGGTTCCCTGGCTCGTCCGCGCGCACTGAGCGTCGATGAGATCCACACCATCGTGGACCAGTTCCGCGACGCCGCCTGGCGTGCCATGAACATCGGCTTCGACGCGGTGGAAGTCCATGCCGCGCACGGCTACCTGCTGTCGCAGTTCCTCGACCCGCTCATCAACGAGCGTGACGACGAGTACGGCGGATCGTTCGACAATCGCGTCCGCATGCTGGTCGAAGTCGTGGATGCGATTCGTTCCGTCGTGCCCGATACCATGCCGGTGCTGGTGCGCGTCTCCGCCACCGATTGGGCCGCAGGCGGTTGGGACCTTGACCAGACCGTCGAACTGGCTAAGATTCTGAAGGCCCACGGCGTGGACCTGATCGACGTGTCCACCGGCGGATTGATTCCCGACGTGACCATTCCGGTGAAGCCCGACTACCAAGTGCCGTTCGCCGAACAGGTGCGCAGTCGCGCGGGCATTCCCACCACCGCAGTCGGGCTCATCACCAAGCCGAAGCAGGCGAAGAAGATTCTGAAGTCGGGCGCCGCCGACGCCGTGGAAATCGGCCGCGCCGCCCTGCGCGACCCGTATTGGCCGCTCCGTGCCGCCCACAAACTGGACGTGCCGGTCGAGGAAGCCCCCTACCAGCCGCCATACCTCCGCGGCGCCTTCCGCTGACCCTCCTTCCCCTCCTCCTTTTTTCTTATTGCGAAAAGTGGATAACACCCCAACGCAACATAACAAAAAAACGAGTGGGAGGGCGGGCGTCCTGTTCACGACCGTAAGCCTGGCCGAACGGCCTTGAGTGTGTCGTGAACAGGACGCCCGCCCTCCCACGGAGACGCGCCTCTGTTTTTTACTTATTAATCGCCTTTATATTGTCGAAAAATCGCTTTTTAAATCGCAACTTAAATCGCAATTAAAAAAGTTTCACGCGTCGATGCCGACCGCCTCGCTGACATGTTCGAACCCGTCGCGCCTGAGCAGTTCGGCCAGTCCACGCTTCAACACGGTGATCTGCTGCGGACCACGGTACATGAGCGCGCTGATGAACATCACCAGCGACGAACCGCAACGAATCTTCTCATACGCCTGCTGCGGGGTGAAGACGCCACCGATGCCGGCGATTGCGAACCGGTCGCCATATTCGCGGTAGACCTGCTTGATGCGTTCGTTGCTGGCCGCGTAGCACGGCGAGCCGGACAGTCCGCCCTCCCAATCGCGCGGAATGGACATGCCGGTGCGGTCCTTCTGCAGATTGGCGATCGACAGTCCCTGCACGTTGTGCTCGGCGAGCACGTCCAGCAGATCCTTGAATTCCGGCCACGTCTTATTGAGCGGCATTTTGACGAGCGTCGGCTGCGGACGGTCGATTTTGTCCAGTTCGGTGAACAGCTTGTCGAGCGCTTCCGGGCTTTGGTTGAACGGTTCGCCGGCCATGGTGTTCGGGCAGGAGATGTTCACTTCGACCATGGCGGTGCGTCCGGCCGCGCGGCGCATCGAAATGCAGTAATCCTCGATGCCTTCGTCCAGATCGCCGGTCTTGCTGTCGTTCGTGCGGGCGATCGAAACCGACACCTGCATGCTCTTCGCCTTCGTCCATGCGTTCTCGGCGCGCGGAATCACCACCGCGGAACCCTCGTTGGCAAGGCCCACGTGCACCATCATCGAATCGTATTCAGGCAGGCGGTGGAACCATGGGCGCGGGTTGCCGGGGCAGGGGCGCGACGTGGTGGAGCCGACCGTTTCGAAACCGAAGCCGACGTTGTCGAGCAGCACCGGCATCTCGCAATCCTTATCGAGGCCGGCGGACAGGCCGAACGGATTGGCGAAGTCGACGCCCATCACGTTGGTTTCCAGTATCGGGTCGGTGTAGTCGAGCATTTCGCGGCATAGCCACATCAGCGGTGGAATGTTGCGGGTGACCTTGCAGAAATCGATCATCTGGCTGTGGGCCACGTCGGGCGTCTGGTTGAAGATGAAATGCGGTTTGATGATGTGCTTGTAGCCGAACGTGAAAAGGTCGGTGGTGGCTTTGTTCACTGCGTCGTGCCAAAAGTTTTCGGAAACGTATGTCATGGTTCCTTATTCTCGCACGTTTTCATTGGTTTCGCATGGCATTTTGGGCAAAAGCCGGTGTGTGTCGGTGTGGCATATAGGACGTTCGTTTTTGTTCGTTTTAGGCTGAATTTGAGTCGATTGTGGTGCGGCTTTGAGCGAAACACGCGCGAAACGCTCAACTCAGTTGTATTTTTGAGTGAACATGTGCGATAATGTTCATATGATTTCGTCACAACGCCAGCATTTGATTTTGAGCCGTCTGCGTACCCGTGGTGCGGTGCGCATCACTGCACTGTCCAAGGAATTGGGCGTCTCCGCGATGACCATTCGCCGTGACATCGCCGATCTGGCGGACAAGGGTCTGCTGAAGCGCGTGCACGGTGGCGCCGTCAGCACCAGCACACTGCTGAGCGAACCGCTGTTCTCTGTAAAGTCGCAGATGGACATCGGTCTGAAGGACGCCATCGCACAGGAAGCCGTCAAATACGTGGCCCCCGGCGACGTGATCGCCATCGGCGGCGGCACCACGGCGTACGTGTTCGCGCAGCATCTGCTCGAATCGCAGCAATCGTCCGGCATCACCATTCTTACCAACTCCATTCCGGTGGCGGAGCTGGTGCAGGCGCTTGAATCGAAAGACGTGGAAGTCATCGTCACCGGCGGCGTCACCACGCGCTCCAACTCGCTCGTCGGGCCGATCGCAGACAAAGTGGTCGCCTCGCTGCGCGTCAACACCGTATTCCTGGGCACGCATTCCGTGTCCATTCCGCGCGGTTTCCTCATGCCGAACTCGCTGGAAGCCGCAACCGATATGGCGATGATGGACATTGCCGATCGCACGATAATTTTGACCGACCACACCAAGTGGAGCTGCACGTCACTGTCGCTGTTCGCACGTTTTGACCAGGTGGATACGGTCATCACCGATGACGGATTGGACCCCGATTCGGTGTCGAAAACAAGGGATTTGGTCAAAGAGCTCGTTCTGGCACGCCAGGCCGAGCCGGTCCAGGAAGGTGAATAATCACATGAGTGATTTCGTCAACTACACTCCGGGAGAATATGCGAAGGAGCATATCCGTATCACGCCGACCACGCTTGCCGATGGCCGCGACTTCTTCTATCTCGATGACGATCCGGAATACGTCTCCGGCGTCAAGACTCGCGAACTGAAGGATCCGCGCCAACTTCCGTACCGTTTCTCCAACCAGCTCAACGCGGCCGGCGAGGAAGTGCCGTACGCGGCTCCGGAAATGCGCCGCGATCCGCTGACCGGCGATTGGATTCCGATGGCGACCGCACGCATGAACCGCCCGATCACCGCAGGACCGGGCGCCACCGCCAAGGGCAACCCGCTGGCCGCACGCAAGCCGGGCGATCCGTACCAGGACGGCGAAGTGCCGGACACCGACTACAACGTGGTCGTGTTCGAAAACCGCTTCCCGTCGATGGTGCGCGTGCCGGGCCGTTCCGAAGCCGTGGAATACGTCAACGGCAACCCGCTGTGGGAGAAGAAGCTCGCCGCAGGCCGCTGCGAAGTGATCTGCTTCGACCCGGATGAAGACGGCCTGCCGGCGGACCTGCCGGTCTCCCGCCTGCGCACCGTCGTGGAAGCATGGGCGTTCCGCACCGCCGAAATCTCCAAGATGGAGGGCATCGAGCAGATCTTCCCGTTCGAGAACCACGGTCAGGAAATCGGCGTCTCCCTGGCGCACCCTCATGGCCAGGTCTACTGCTATCCGTTCATCGCACCGAAGATGGAAGCCGAACTCAAGCAGACCGAAGCCTACCATGAGAAGACCGGCGGCAACCTGCTCAAGGATCTCATGAACTCCGAAATCGAGGCCGGGGAGCGCATCGTCATGCGCAACCACAGTTGGGTCGCCTATGTGCCGGCCGCGGCACGCTGGCCGCTCGAGGTGCATGTGGCCCCGGTGCGTGACGTGCTCACCCTCGACGAGCTCAACGATCAGGAGCGTTGGGATCTGGCCGTCATGTACTCCACCCTGCTCAAGCGCGGCAACGCGTTCTTCGACAAGGGTGACGGCAAGGGCATGGACCTGCCGTACATCGCAGCATGGCATCAGGCCCCGATCCACGACAAGCGCCGCGAAAACTACCGCCTCAACCTGCAGTTCTTCTCGTTCCGCCGCGCCGCCAACAAAATCAAGTATCTGGCCGGCTCCGAATCAGGCATGGCCGCATGGGTGTCCGACACCACGCCGGAACTCATCGCCAAGCGCTTCCACGAGCTCGGACCGATCGATATCGAAGGCTGAAAGCCAATAAAACCCAAAGGACAAAACACCAATGACTGCTGTTGAATTCATTGAGCCGCTCTCGCATGACGAGGGTGTGAAGAACGCGACCGACCTGTTCCGAGCCACCTACGGTGAGGAACCGGCTGGCGTATGGGCCGCACCGGGCCGTGTGAACCTGATTGGCGAACACACCGACTACAACGCGGGCCTGTGCCTGCCGATCGCACTGCCGCACCGCACGTTCATCGCATTGAAACCGCGTAAAGATACGAAGGTGCGTGTGGTATCCGACGTGGCCCCGGACAAGGTGGCCGAAGCGGACCTCGACGGACTTGAAGCTGGGGGAGTGGATGGCTGGGCCGCCTACCCGGTGGGCGTGGCCTGGGCTTTGCGCGAAGCCGGCTTCGATGCGGTGCAGGGCTTCGACGCGGCATTCTCCTCCTGCGTGCCGCTCGGTTCCGGTCTGAGCTCCTCCGCAGCCATGACCTGCTCCACCGCTTTGGCGCTGGATGATGTGTACGGTTTGGGTTATGGCGCATCCGATGCCGGTCGTGTGACGCTGATCAACGCCGCCATCAAGTCGGAAAACGACATGGCGGGCGCGTCCACCGGTGGCCTTGACCAGAACGCGTCCATGCGCTGCACTTTCGGACATGCGTTGCGTCTTGATTGCCGTCCAGAGCTGAGCCCGCTGGAGAACGTCTCCCAGCAGGAATTCGATCTCGACAAGTACGGTCTGGAACTGCTGGTGCTTGACACCCAGGCTCCGCACCAGCTCAACGACGGCCAGTATGCCCAGCGTCGCGCCACTTGCGAGAAGGCCGCCGAAATCCTCGGCGTGGCCAACCTGCGTGTGGTCGCCGACAGCATCGCCAAGTCCGACGATCCGTTCCAGGCGCTCAAGGAAACGCTCGACAAGTTGGAAGACGACACGATGAAGAAGCGCGTGCGCCACGTCATCACCGAAATCGCCCGTGTCAACTCCTTCGTGCGTGCCTTCGCCAACGGCAAGATCGACGAGGCGGGCCGACTGTTCAACGCGTCTCATGATTCGCTCGCTGCGGATTATGAAGTGACTGTGCCCGAGCTGGATATTGCCGTGGATGTGGCTCGTGTCAACGGCGCGTACGGCGCACGCATGACCGGCGGCGGCTTCGGCGGCTCCATCATCGCGCTGGTGAACAAGGGCCAGGGTCACGAGATCGCGCAGAAAATCGCCGACCGCTTTGAGCAGGAAGGCTTCAACGCACCGCGCGCCCTGCCGGCATACGCAGCCGCCGCGGCCAGCCGCGAAATCTGATTGGAACAACGGCTGGCGCAACCGCAATATATAAGTAATATATATTTTGTATATATAAAGTATGTATGAAATATGTACTTGCGATTGCGGGGTGGACGATTGCGGACGCGGCCGTCTCAGTATGTAACGCAATCGGGTAAAAGGCACGTGTTTTGGCACGTGCCTTTCCTATACTTGAGGGCACGTCCGGCAATCGCCGGGACGGTATTGGATATTCACACCTCACGTTTAGGGAGTTCCATGAACAAGGCAATCATCACCGTCGTCGGCCAGGACACTGTCGGCATCATCGCCCGCGTCTGCACCTATCTTTCCGCGCACCAGGTCAACGTGCTCGACATCTCCCAGACCATCATCGACGGTTTCTTCAACATGATGATGATTGTGGATTATTCCAACGCGGACGAGGAATTCGGCACAGTCGTCGACGACCTCGACAAGCTCGGCGAGGAGATCGGCGTGCGCATCCGCTGCCAGCGCGAAGAGATCTTCACCAAGATGCACCGCGTCTGATCCGCGGCACACGTAAGCCATGCAAGCAACCGAAGCCACGAATCGTACCAATCGTAAGGAAAAACCATGCTGAATATCATGGAGGTCCACGAGACCAACAAGATGATCGAGCAGGAGAAGCTCGACGTGCGCACCATCACCATGGGCATCAGCCTACTGGATTGCGCCGCCGACAGCGTCGACGAGGTCTGCGAGAACATCTACAACAAGATCACCACGTACGCCAAGGACCTCGTGTCCACCGGCCAGGCCATCGAACGCGATTTCGGCATCCCGATCGTCAACAAGCGCATCACTGTCACCCCGATTTCCCTGGTCGGCGCAAGCTCCTGCAAGAGCTCCGAGGATTTTGTCAAGATCGCACACGCACTCGACCGCGCGGCCAAGAAGGTCGGCGTCGACCTGATTGGCGGCTACTCCGCGCTCGTGTCCAAGTCCATGACCCCGGCTGAGGAGATGCTCATCCGCTCCCTGCCGCAGGCCCTGTCCGAAACCGACATCGTTTGCTCCTCCGTGAACGTGGGCTCCACCAAAACCGGCATCGACATGAACTCCGTCGAACTGCTCGGCCACATCGTCAAGGACATCGCGCACGCCACCGCAGACAATGATTCCTACGGTTGCGTGAAGTTCGTGGCGTTCTGCAACGCCCCGGACGACAACCCGTTCATGGCAGGCGGCTTCCACGGCGTGACCGAAGGCGACGCGGTCATCAACGTCGGCGTCTCCGGCCCCGGCGTGGTCTCCCGCGCGCTCGACGAGGCCAAGGGCAAGGACTTCGAGTTCCTGTGCGAAACCATCAAGCGCACCGCGTTCAAGATCACGCGCGTCGGCCAGCTGGTGGCCCAGGAGGCATCCCGCCGACTCGGAGTGCCATTCGGCATCATCGACCTCTCGCTCGCCCCGACCCCCGCCGTGGGCGACTCCGTCGGCGAAGTGCTGGAGAAGATCGGCCTCGAACAGGTGGGCGCCCCAGGCACCACCGCCGCGCTCGCCATGCTCAACGACCAGGTGAAGAAGGGCGGCATCATGGCGTCCTCCTATGTGGGCGGCCTGTCCGGCGCGTTCATTCCGGTCTCCGAAGACAAGAACATGATCGACGCGGCCAACAACGGCTGCCTGAAGATCGAAAAGCTTGAGGCCATGACCTGCGTATGCTCCGTCGGCCTTGACATGATCGCCATCCCCGGCGACACCACCGCGGCCACCATTTCCGGCATCATCGCCGACGAGGCGGCCATCGGCATGGTCAACCAGAAGACCACCGCCGTGCGCGTGATCCCCGTGGAAGGCAAGGGCGTGGGCGAGATGGCCAACTTCGGCGGCCTCATGGGCTACGCGCCGATCATTCCGGTGAACCAGACCAGCTGCGAGGCCTTCGTGACCCGTGGCGGCCGCATTCCGGCGCCGATCCACTCCTTCAAGAACTGACGTTCTTACGAAAGAACCCGACCTTCCTGCACGGAGGGCCGGGCTCTTTTGCGTTTGTAAAACTGTTTTTACTTACCGCCGGCAAAGTTCAACTGTCGCCAGGCTTCGTAGATGGCGATGGAGGCGCAGTTGGTGAGATTCAGGCTACGCAGCGAAGGACGCATCGGCAGACGCACCTGCTCGGCCACATGCGGGCCGGCCATGATGTCCATCGGATCGGGGATATTGCCCGGTTCCGGACCGAACAGCAGGATGTCGGTCGGCCTGTATTCGATGTCGGTGTACAGCTTGGTGGCGTGCGCGGTGAAGGCGATGATGCGCGAATCCGGCATCGATTCCACCAGATCCTCGAAATTCGGGTGCAGCACCACATGCGCCATGTCATGGTAGTCGAGCCCCGCACGGCGCAGCTTGGTATCCCGCAGATTGAAACCCAAAGGTTCCACCAGGTGCAGAATCGTTCCCGTCACGGCGCACAGGCGGATCGCGGAACCCGTGTTGCCCGGAATACGCGGGGAGTAGTAGCACAGGTGCGGGGTGGAGGTCTCCGCCTTCGCCGCGTCCTTCGCGCTCAGCATCGCGTCCACCACGGAAATCGGATTGCCGTGCGCGTCGGTCACCAGTTCGTCCGGGCCGTAATTGGACTTGCGGTACCCGTATTCGAACATCTTCTCGACCTTGGCTTCGGCCGCCTGCGTCTCGGCGTCGCGCGTTGCGCCCTGCGCGTTATCGGTATGTTCTTCGTTCGTCATAAATGCTAAGAATAGGAACGATGAACGACACGAACACCACATACGACACCGCCGTACGTGACGCCGACTTTGACGACTTTGCCGATTCCGCCACCGCCGTCACCTCCGATGCTTCCGATGCTGACGAAATCGCAACGACGCTCGCGCAATGGTGGCAGACCAACGCGCGCGACCTGCCATGGCGATTCGGCCGCACCACACCGTGGGGCGTGCTCGTTTCCGAAGTGATGAGCCAGCAGACGCAGATGGGCCGCGTCGTGCCGTATTGGACCGCATGGATGGACCGATGGCCGGACGCAGCCGCGCTCGCCGACGCCCCGAAATCCGACGTGATCACCGCATGGGGGCGGCTTGGCTATCCGCGGCGCGCCCTGCGATTGCAGGAATGCGCGCACGTCATCGCATACGATTACGCCGACGAGCTGCCGCATACGTACGACGAATTGCTTGCTCTGCCCGGCATCGGTGATTACACGGCAAGCGCGGTGCTGTCGTTCGCTTTCGGCGAACGTATCGCGGTGGTCGACACGAACATCCGCCGTGTGCTGTCACGTGCGTTCGTCGGCGTCGAATCGCTCGGCGGCAGCGCAAGTCCCGCGGAACGCGCGCTGGCGAAACGGCTGCTGCCGGACGATGATTCCGCGAAATGCCGTCGTTTCGATCGCCCGTCCGTCGTGTGGAACCAGGCCGTCATGGAACTCGGCGCGACGGTGTGCACTGCGAAATCGCCATTATGCGAAGCCTGTCCGATCGCCGGAAAATGCGCGTTCCTACGCAACGGAAGACCGGGATTGGGGCAGCGGCGTACGCGACCACGCCAACGATTCCAAGGTACGGACCGGCAGGTGCGCGGGCTGGTGCTGAACGCGCTGCGCGGCCTGCCGGATGGCGAGACGGTGCTTGATCGCAAGAGCGTCGAACGGCTGTGGAAAGACCACGTGCAGCTGGACAAATGCATCGCGTCGCTTGACGAGGACGGTCTGATCGAAATCCTGCCCGGGGGAGGGGTGCGGCTGCCGGTGTAACGTACACGGCATGCGTGGTGCGTGCGGCCGCGGTGCCGCACGGAGGATGACACGCTAGACTGGGAGCCATGGCTCACAAGACCTCCCCGCGGACCGGTAAGAAACGTACGAAACAACAGCAGGCGATGTATCGCCGCCGCCGCATCGTTTTCGGTATCGCGACGGTGCTGGTGCTGAGCTTCATCGTATTCTGCCTGTATTCGCTGACGCAGGGCGTCGTCGCTGTCAACCGCGAAATCCACCATGCCGATGTTTACGCGATCTCCCGCAAGGAGGTGCCGTCGCCGACCCAACAGCAGAAAAGCAGCGTTCCCGATTGCGACGCATCCAACGTCGCGCTGTCGCTTACTCCGGCCGCATCGAGCTTCGGTGTGGGCGGCACGATGGACTTCACCGCTTCCGTGAAATACAACGGTTCCGGCAAGGCTGGCTGTCTGATCGACGTGTCCCAGGCGGGCATGGTGCTGACGATCAAGTCGGGCAAGGACGTGGTCTGGAAATCGAACGTATGCCCCGTGGACACGGATTACCGGCTGATAGCCAAGGGCGACGAGGTCAAGCAGACGATCACTTGGCCGGGCGTGCATTCCGGCAGCGAATGCGCCGACGCGGCGGACCTGCCGAACGTGGACCGTGGCGTGTATTCGGCCCAACTGTCGGTCAAAGGACATGCGAAAACCAAGTCGGAACCGGTCGGCATCACAGTGGAATAAAATCTACAGGCTATGCTATTCTTATGACTTTGCGTAGATGCGTGTCATATAGCGGGCACGCTGACAAGGAAGAGGCGCCCGCGTATTAGGCATATGGTGGCCAATGAGAGCGCTTCCGGGGAAACATATCGATACGATTAGCGAGCGATAAGGAACGTCCATTGGCTGAGGCTACGACGAACACCACCACCATCATCGCACGCGCCGACCAGCATGATATTGATCTGCACAAGGCGTCGGACCGTGTGAATTTCGGCTCCATCCGCGAGCCCATTGATGTACCCTACCTGTTGGGTGTACAGACTGACAGCTTTGACTGGCTCATCGGCAACGAGCGCTGGCAGAAGCGAGTCCAGGAGGATCTGGAGAACGGCACCAACACCGTGCCCCACACCTCCGGTCTTGACGAGGTCTTCCAGGAGATCTCCCCGATCGAGAACTTCGCTCAGACCATGAGCCTGACCTTCTCCGATCCGTACTTCGAAGAACCGCGCCACACCGTGCAGGAATGCAAGGAGAAGGATTACACCTACTCCGCGCCGCTGTACGTGAACGCCGAATTCGAGAACGGCGACACCGGCGAAATCAAGTCCCAGACCGTGTTCATGGGCGATTTCCCGCTGCAGACCCCGCACGGCACCTTCATCATCGGTGGTACCGAGCGAGTGATCGTGTCCCAGCTCGTGCGTTCCCCGGGCGTGTACTTCGACCGTTCCCAGGACCGTACCTCCGATAAGGAGGTCTTCGGCGCGAAGATCATCCCGAGCCGTGGCGCATGGCTCGAGTTCGAGATCGACAAGCGCGACGTCCTCGGCGTGCGCGTGGACCGTAAGCGCAAGCAGTCCGCCATCGTGTTCCTCATGGCCATCGGCATGACCAAGGATGAAATTGCCGACGCCTTCAAGGACTACCCGCTGGTCATGGACGCTCTCGCCAAGGAGACCGTGCAGACCCAGGACGAGGCCCTGACCGACCTGTACCGCAAGATCCGTCCGGCCGACACCCCGACTCCGGAAGCCGGCAAGAACCTGCTGGACTCCTTCTACTTCAACACCAAGCGTTACGATCTGGCCCGCGTCGGCCGTTACAAGATCAACCGCAAGCTTGGTCTGGAAAAGGACGTCAACGACCGCAGCCTGTCCCGCGAGGACATCATCGCCACCATCAAGTACTTGGTCACCCTGCATGCGGGCGAGACCAAGTTCCCGGGCAAGCGCGACGGCCAGGACGTTGACCTGCGCGTGGACGTCGACGATATCGACCACTTCGGCAACCGTCGTATCCGCCAGGTCGGCGAGCTGATCCAGAACCAGCTGCGCACCGGTCTGAGCCGTATGGAGCGTGTGGTCCGCGAACGTATGACCACCCAGGATCCCGAGGCCATCACCCCGCAGTCCCTGATCAACATCCGTCCGGTGAACGCCACCATCAAGGAGTTCTTCGGAACCTCCCAGCTGTCCCAGTTCATGGACCAGAACAACCCGCTGGCTGGCGTGACCAACAAGCGTCGTCTGTCCGCTCTGGGCCCCGGCGGCCTGTCCCGCGACCGCGCCTCCATGGAAGTGCGAGACGTGCACCCGTCCCATTTCGGCCGTATGTGCCCGATCGAGTCTCCTGAAGGCCCGAACATCGGTCTGATCGGCTCCCTGGCAACCTTCGGACGCATCAACCCGTTCGGTTTCATCGAGACCCCGTACCGCAAGGTCGTCAACGGCCACGTCACCGACGAAGTCGAGTACATGACCGCAGACCGCGATGCCGAGCACGTCATCGCCCAGGCCAACCAGGAGCTCGACGAGAACGGCAACTTCGTCAAGAAGCAGGCCCTTGCCCGAGTCGGCGAAGAGGAAGCGGTCGATGTGCCGGTCAGCTCCGTCGATTACATGGACGTCTCCCCGCGTCAGATGGTTTCCGTCGGCGCCTCCCTGATTCCGTTCCTGGAGCACGATGAGGGACATCGAGCGCTGATGGGCACCAACATGCAGCGTCAGGCCGTGCCGCTGATCGAATCCGAGCGTCCGCTCGTGGGCACCGGCGCCGAATGGCGCGCCGCCGTCGATTCCGGCGACGTCATCCTGGCTGAGAAGCCGGGCGTGGTGACCTACGTGTCCGCCGACATCATCCGTACCATGAACGACGATGGCACCACCAGCTCCTACAAGCTGGCCAAGTTCCAGCGCTCTAACCAGACCACCTGCTACAACCAGGTCCCGCTCATCCACGACGGCGAACGCGTGGAAGCCGGCACCGTGCTGGCCGATGGTCCGGCAACCCAGAAGGGCGAGATGGCACTGGGCAAGAACCTGCTCATCGCCTTCATGCCGTGGAACGGCTACAACTACGAGGATGCTGTGATCATCTCCCAGCGCCTCGTGCAGGACGACACCCTGAGCTCCATCCACATCGAGGAGTACGAGATCGACGCCCGCGAAACCAAGCTGGGTGCCGAAGAGATCACCCGCGACCTGCCGAACGTCGGCGAGGACGCGGTGGCCAACCTCGACGAGCGTGGCATCATCCGCATCGGCGCCGAAGTCGAAGCCGGCGACATTCTGGTCGGCAAGGTCACCCCGAAGGGCGAGACCGAGCTGACTCCGGAAGAGCGTCTGCTGCGCGCCATCTTCGGTGAGAAGAGCCGCGAGGTGCGTGACACCTCGCTGCGCGTGCCTCACGGCGAGACCGGCACCGTCATCGCGGTCAAGGAAATCACCCGCGAGGATGCCGAGGAAGACGGCGACGAACTGCCGAACGGCGTGAACCAGATGATTCGCGTCTACATCGCACAGCACCGTAAGATCACCCAGGGCGACAAGCTCTCCGGCCGTCACGGCAACAAGGGCGTCATCTCCCGCATCCTGCCGGAAGAGGACATGCCGTTCCTCGCCGACGGTACTCCGGTCGACATCATGCTGAACCCGCTGGGCGTGCCTTCTCGAATGAACCTTGGCCAGGTGCTGGAACTGCACCTCGGCTGGATCGCGCACGCCGGCTGGGACATCTCTCTCGACCCGGATGCCGAGGCCGCTTGGAAGAAGTACGTGCCGCAGGGCGCCGAAAAGGGCGCTCCGGGCACTCCGGTGGCCACCCCGGTGTTCGACGGCGTCCGTCCGGAAACCATCAAGGGCCTGCTCAGCTGCACCCTTCCGGACCGCGACGGCAACAAGCTCGTCGGCCCCGACGGCAAGGCGACCCTGTTCGACGGCCGTACCGGCGAACCGTTCCCGAAGCCGATCTCCGTGGGCTACATGTACATGCTGAAGCTGCACCACTTGGTCGACGACAAGATCCACGCCCGCTCCACCGGCCCGTACTCCATGATCACCCAGCAGCCGCTGGGCGGCAAGGCTCAGTTCGGTGGCCAGCGCTTCGGCGAGATGGAAGTGTGGGCCCTCGAGGCCTACGGTGCCGCCTACACGCTGCACGAAATGATGACCACCAAGTCCGATGACGTCGACGGCCGCGTGCGCGTCTACGGCGCCATCGTGAAGGGTGAGAACCTGCCGCCGGCAGGCATCCCGGAGTCCTTCAAGGTGCTGCTTAAGGAAATGCAGTCCCTGTCCCTGAATGTCGAAGTGCTCAACGCCGAAGGCGTGGCCATCGACATGAAGGACGAGGATGACGATCCGTCCACTTCCTCCGATGACCTCGGCTTCAACATCGGTGCGCGTCCTGACGCCGCCGCCAAGGAAGACCAGGTTGCCGAGGAGCCCGAATTCCAGTGATTGAAAGGATTGGCCGCGCTGCAGCACAGCGTGCAGCGCGGCCAATCCCCGAACAACGTGATAAGCATTAAGAATCGATAGACAGGACAATAGAGTGCTGGACGTCAACGAATTTGACAAACTGAGGATCGGACTGGCCACCGCCGACGACATCCGTAACTGGAGCTACGGCGAGGTCAAGAAGCCGGAGACCATCAACTACCGTACCCTGAAGCCGGAGAAAGACGGCCTGTTCGGCGAGCAGATCTTCGGACCTACCCGCGACTGGGAATGCGCCTGCGGCAAGTACAAGCGCGTGCGCTTCAAGGGCATCGTCTGCGAACGCTGCGGCGTGGAAGTCACCAAGAGCCGTGTGCGTCGTGAGCGCATGGGCCACATCGAGCTCGCCGCTCCGGTGACCCACATCTGGTTCTTCAAGGGTGTGCCGTCCCGACTGGGCTACCTGCTGGACATCGCGCCGAAGGACCTCGAGAAGGTCATCTACTTCGCGGCCTACATGGTCACCAAGGTGGACGAAGAGCAGCGTCATCAGGACCTGCCGGACCTGCAGCAGGAGTTCGACAACGAGATCGCCAACCTCGAGAAGCGCCGCAACGCCGAAATCGAGGAGCGCGCCAAGAAGGTCGAAGCCGATTTGGCCGAGCTCGAAGCCGAAGGCGAAGCCAAGGGCTCCGCACGCGCCAAGCTGCGCAACAGCGCCGAGCGTGAAATGGCCGCCATCCGTACCCGCTACGACGAGCAGATCCAGCGTCTGAGCGCCGTGTTCGACCGCTTCAAGACCCTGAAGCCGGGAGACATGGAAGGCGACGTCGACCTGTGGCGTGAGATGGAAGACCGCTACGGCGATTACTTCGAAGGCTGCATGGGCGCCGAAGCCATCAAGAAGCGTCTGCAGGACTTCGACCTCGAGGCAGCCTCCAAGCAGCTGCGCGAAGAGATCGACACGGGCACCGGCCAGCGCAAGGCCCGCGCCCTGAAGCGTCTGAAGGTCGTCAACGCGTTCCTGACCACCGGCAACAAGCCGGAGGCCATGGTGCTCGACGTGATCCCGGTCATCCCGCCGGACCTGCGCCCGATGGTGCAGCTCGACGGTGGCCGTTTCGCCACCTCCGATCTCAACGACCTCTACCGTCGTGTGATCAACCGTAACAACCGTCTGAAGCGCCTCATCGAGCTCGGCGCCCCGGAGATCATGCTCAACAACGAGAAGCGCATGCTCCAGGAAGCCGTCGACTCCCTGTTCGACAACGGCCGTCGTGGCCGTCCGGTCACCGGCGCTTCGAACCGTCCGCTCAAGTCCCTGAGCGACATGCTCAAGGGCAAGCAGGGCCGTTTCCGTCAGAACCTGCTCGGTAAGCGTGTGGATTACTCTGGCCGTTCCGTGATCGTGGTCGGCCCGTCCCTGCGCATGCACCAGTGCGGTCTGCCGAAGCCGATGGCCCTCGAGCTGTTCAAGCCGTTCGTCATCAAGCGCCTCGTGGACCAGGGCTTCGCGCAGAACATGAAGAGCGCCAAGCGCCTCGTGGACCGCGCGGACTCCGAAGTGTGGGGCGTGCTCGAAGAGGTCATCTCCGAGCATCCGGTGCTCCTGAACCGTGCACCTACGCTGCACCGTCTGGGCATCCAGGCATTCGAGCCGATCCTGGTGGAAGGCAAGGCCATCCACCTGCCGCCGCTTGCCTGCGCCGCATTCAACGCCGACTTCGATGGCGATCAGATGGCAGTCCACCTGCCGCTGTCCGCCGAAGCCCAGGCTGAGGCCCGTTCCCTGATGATGGCTTCCGACAACATCCTGAAGCCGGCAGACGGCCACACCGTGACCATGCCGAGCCAGGACATGATCCTCGGTCTGTATTACCTGACCACCGTCATCGACGGCGCCAAGGGCCAGGGCCGCGTGTTCTCCTCGCTGGAAGAGGCCGAAATGGCGCTCGACAAGCACGAGATCGACATGCAGGCCAAGGTGCTCATCCGCCTTCCGCAGGACTTCGTGCTGCCGAAGGACTGGGAGCCGGGCGAGGTCAAGGTCGTCGATCCGGAACCGGGTAGCCCGGACGTGGTCAAGGAGGAGCGTTTCCATGACGGCTCCGTCCTGTTCGCCACCTCCTACGGCCGTATCCTGTTCAACGGCACCTTGCCGGTCGACTACCCGTTCGTCAACGAGCAGGCGCCGAAGAAGCGTCTGAGCAAGATCGTCGACGACATCGCGACCCGTTACTCCACCGCTCAGGTGGCCGTGACGCTGGACGCCCTGAAGGATCTGGGCTTCACCCGCGCACCGTGGTCCGGCGTGTCCTTCGCGTTCTCCGACGTTATCCAGCCGCCGGAACTGGACGAGTACATCGAAAAGTACGAAGGCGAAGCCGACAAGGTTAACGAGAACTACGAAATCGGTATGCTCACCGAAGAGGAGCGTCGTCAGGAACTGGTCGACCTGTGGACCAAGTGCACCAGCGAGGTCTCCGAGGCGGTTGAGGAACACTTCGATTCCAAGAACAACCTGGCCATCATCGTGCAGTCCGGTGCACGAGGAAACATGATGCAGATCAACCAGATCGCAGGTATGCGAGGCCTGGTGGCAAACCCGAAGGGCGAGATCATTCCTCGACCGGTCAAGTCCAACTACCGTAAGGGCCTGTCCGTGCTGGAATACTTCATCTCCCAGCACGGCGCGCGTAAGGGTCTGGCCGATACCGCACTGCGTACCGCAGAGTCTGGCTACCTGACCCGTCGTCTGGTGGACGTCTCCCAGGACGTGATCGTGCGCGAGGAGGACTGCGGCACCAAGCGCGGCCTGACCATGAAGGTCGGCGAACGCGATGCCGAAGGCAACCTGCACCTGGTCAAGGCCGCCGACGGTGGCCCGTACTCCCGTCTGCTCGCGGCCGACGTCATCGACCCGGCCGACGGCGAGACCGTGCTGTACAAGGCCGGCGACGCCCTGTCCATGGACGTGCTCAACGATCTCGTTGCCCACGGCGTGGAAGAGGTCAAGGCCCGTTCCGTGCTGACCTGCGAATCCAAGCGTGGCGTGTGCGCCAAGTGCTACGGCTGGTCCCTGGCCACCAACAAGCTGGTGGACGTCGGCGAGGCCGTCGGCATCGTGGCAGCACAGTCCATCGGTGAGCCTGGTACCCAGCTGACGCTGCGTTCCTTCCACTCCGGCGGCGTCGCTTCCGCTTCCGATATCACCCAGGGTCTTCCGCGTGTCACCGAGCTTTTCGAAGCCCGTACCCCGAAGGGCGAGGCTCCGATCGCGGAGTTCGCCGGCGTGGTCAAGGTGGAAGACACCGAGCGCGGCCGTCAGGTCACCCTGAAGCCGGACGACGACTCCGTCGAGCCGATCGTCTACCCGGTGACCCGTCGTGCGCCGATGCTGGTCAAGGACGGCGACCATGTCGAAGCCGGCACCCAGCTCATCGAAGGCTCCGTCGACCCGAAGAAGATCCTGCGCATCCTCGGCCCGCGCGCCGCACAGGTGAACATCGTGGAGGAAGTGCACACCGTGTACCGCTCCCAGGGCGTGGATATCCACGACAAGCACATCGAGGTCATCGTGCACCAGATGCTGCGTCGCATCACCGTGATCGACTCCGGCGACACCGACCTGCTGCCGGGCGAACTCGTGGACAAGGCACGCTTCAAGGCCGCCAACATGGAAGCCGTGAAGAACGGTGGCAAGCCGGCCGCCGGCCGTCCGGAGCTGATGGGCATCACCAAGGCTTCGCTGGCCACCGATTCCTGGCTGTCCGCGGCCTCCTTCCAGGAGACCACCCGCGTGCTCACCGAAGCCGCCCTGAACCAGAAGGTCGATGACCTGAAGGGCCTCAAGGAGAACGTCATCATCGGTAAGCTCATCCCGGCAGGTACCGGCCTCGCCCGTTACCGCAACGCCACGGTGGAGCCCGACAAGGCCATCCGCGACACCATCTACCCGAACTTCGGTTTGGGCGGCGAAGGCACCGACAGCTCCTTCGGCGACACCGACCTGTCCGATGTGGACTTCTCCAACATCGACTTCGGCGACCTGAAGCTGGGCGATGACTTCAACCCGGATGACTTCCTGGACGACAACGGCGGCCAGACCGATTTGGGCGACACCCTGTGAGATTCCCCTCACGATAGTCGACAGACGAATCATCTGACATAGCGAAAGGCGGAACCGACCAATACCGGTCGGTTCCGCCTTTCGCTATATCTATATGTCGTGGGATTGCGAGGTTGTGGATTAATCGCGGGGGAGGGTTTCGCAGTCGTCTTTTGACGTTACTTGATCTTCTCCGAAAGCGTGGTTTCCAGATCCTTCAACGAACCGCTGAGATCGGCCTCCTTCGCGGCCTTTTGCAAATCGGACTGATCCAGGGTCGGCGAATCGATGTCGGACACCTTCGTATGAAGATCCTGAAGCTTTTCGTAATCGGCGGACCCATACTCGATATCGTTGAGATTCAGATCGGCCATCTGATCCACGATGTCCTTCTTCTTGCTGATGCTTTCCTGCATATCCGCGCCATACTCGGCATAGGACTTGATGGGAACCTTGGCCAGATCGCCGGCGTCGGCGGCACAGCTTTCGAGCGCCTTGGAAAGATCGCGATAGTACGAAGACATGTCGGCGGAGTCGAATTTCGGCAGCTTCGTGCAGGTATGCGTCATCTTCATGAGCGCGGGCATGGTCTGGGCCAGATCGTTCATGTACCTCTCGTATTTCGCACGGTCCCGCTCGAACGTCTCGTACTTCTCCTTGACGTCCTTGTCTTTCTTCACGGCCTTCATGGCAGCCAGCTTGTCGCTGTCCTGCTTGAAGGTCTTCAACTTCTTCTTGCCCTCGTCATAAGCGGAGGATGAATCGTTGTCCGTTGCGCTCGCCGCCGAGCTGAATTCCTCATTGATGGCTGTATAGCTGCTTTCCAACGCCTGCGTTTGGACCAGCGCTTCCTCGTAATCGGAACGGCTGACGCGATTCGTAAGGAAGAACACCGCTGCCAGCGCGATGACGACGACTGCGGCCACCGCGCCGATGATAATAGCGACCGGCGGCTTATTTTTGGCCGCGGCGCCGGCTTGCTGGGAAGGAAAGTTGCCGGGCATTGGCGGTTGCGGCTGACCGTATTGTTGCGATTGGGCATATTGTGGCATCGCAGGCTGTGGAACCGCCGGTTGAGACGCGGTGGGCTGGGGCATGGCGGGCTGACCGTACGGCATCGGCCGCGGCTGACCATACTGCGGCATCGGCGGCTGAGGCTGTCCATAAGGTTGCGGTTGTCCGTATTGCTGCGGCTGGCCGTATGGCATGGGTTGCGGCTGTCCGTATTGAGGCCCGCCCGGCTGTGGCTGACTGTAGTTTGGCGCCTGCGGCTGCGGAGGCTGGTTATACTGCGGTTGCCCATTCTGCGGTTGACCATACGGAGGAGTGTTCGCCATGTGAAAAGTCCTTCTTATCCTTTTTCCTTTTTTTTGAATGTCGAATCCGTGAACACGGAGGGAAACATCGACGTGTCCGTCTCTTTTGACGAGTTACAGCATAATATTTTGAGACGGAATATGCGAGCATCGTATTGCAGAATGAGTATCGTCAGACGGCATGGACGTCACCTTCCTACAATGGGAATATGAGTTTTCTACCTTACCCGCCGCCGCCCGAACCAGGGTGGTATGACGATGACGTCACGGTGATGGCGCAACCCACAGCCGAACCCGTCGACAATGCCGCCGATTCCTTGGAAACACGCGAACGGCTCGCCGCACAGAACGAGTCGGGCGACCACGATATGCAGGATGTTTCCGTTGCGAAGGGCGACGCTGCCGTTTCGGACGAGGACGATATCGACTGGGACGGCACCGTGCTTTCCGAAGCCTTCACCATGAAGCAGCCGAAGCACACGTACGTGCTGGACAACGAGCAGACCGGACAGCAGGTGATCGTGGATATGGGCGTGCTCCTTGGCCGCAAGCCTTCGGCCGAAGTGCCCGCCGGCGCCAAATCGGTCAAGCTGGAGGATCCGACGCGCACAATCTCACGCAACCATGCGGCGATCAGCTTCGACCAGGATGGCACGCTGTGGATAGAGGATTACGGTTCGCTCAACGGCACGTACATCATCCAAGACGATGTCGAAACCAAAGTGGAACACAAGCCGATGCAGCTGGAGGCGCCATGCACGGTGCGTATCGGCGACCAGTTCTTCCAATTCCGCAAACAGTGAGGGCGTTTGTCAGTGAAGACACGATTACGCTGACGGACTGCGTTGACGATTTGTGTTGACAGCGTCGGCGCGGACGGTTAGCGGTAAGACGATAAGGGGTTGTCACGGAGATTCCCGCGACAACCCCTTATGTTTCAAATAGTCTGATAATCGGCGTTAGCTCACTGCTGGCGCAGACGAATGGCCGCGTTGATGGCCGAATCGTTCAACTGGCCAAGCCAGGCAAGCAATTCCGGATAGATGTACGGATTGCGCGCAAGACACGGACGAAGCTCCGGCGCTTCGCTGGCGATACGGGCCATCAACATCTGATCGGTGGTGGTCATGGCCAGTTCCGCGGTGAACCCCGCGTCTGCCGGCGATTCCTGGGCCGCGGCATACTGCTGTTCGGCATACTGCTGTTCCGGTTCGTTCTGCGGCTGGCTCGATGAATAATCGGCCACTTCGGACAAATCGGCGGGATTTATGTATGGGTCGACATACTCGGTCGAAGCCTCGTTAGACGCCGCATAGGCAGCGTCCTGACCGTATTGCTGGTTCACCGGCTGTTCCGGCTGATACTGCTGCTGGAACTGTTCCGCCACTGCCGGCTGATACTGCTGTTCCGGCTGGACCTGTTCGGCAACCGGTTCGGCCATTGGCTGGGCCGTCGGCTCGGCAATCGGCTGCGGCTGCACGCCATTTTGCGGAACCGGCCAGCCCATCGCCACCAGCTGCTGGCGGGCGCGCTCATCGCCGAATTCGGCGACCCAACGCTTCAGACCCGGGTACGCTCGCGGATTGGCAACGACATTCGCACCGAATTCCGGATTCTCGTACGCGATTTTCGCCAGGAACACGGGATCGGCGTTCGGATCCTGCACGGCCGCCACCGCGGCATCGAAATCGACCATCATGATCTCCTTGTCTCGTGGTCTGTAACCATCTTATTGAATGGCTCGTAACGTTTGCAACGTACCGTCCAGCACATCGTCGATATCCTCGTCATCGCCGATCTTGCTGACGTTCCAATCCTCGTCGCACGGCATATCGGAACGCATGTCCACCACGATGACGGTGATGTTGTCGCGGCCACCGGCGTTCAGCGCGGCATGTACCAGCATGTCCGCGGCCATCTGCGGGTCGGCGTACGCCGCCGCGATCTCGGCAAGCTGCTCACGGCCGATCTGTGCATGCAGCCCATCGGAACAGATGATGAACCGTCCGTCCGCACGCGCGGCGTACCAGTCAGGCTGGATGCCGGCAGGCGCGCCGACACATTGCGTGATGATGTTGCGCGGAATGCAACGGCTCGCCTCATCGGGCAGCATCTGCCCCGAATCGATGGCGTTCTGCCGTTCCGAATGGTCGCGGGTGATGCACGTCAGCGAATCCGCCAGCCACGCGCCATTGCCGTCGGCGCGCATATGGTACGTGCGGGAATCGCCCACATTGACGATGTAACACCGTTCGTCGGAACATATCGCGTCATCGCCGACACGCGTCGGCAGCAGCACGCCGCTGATGGTAGTGCCCGCAACGCCGCCGAGCTGCTCACCCAGACGGAGCACCTCCTGCTGGGCAAGGATCAGCGTTTCGTCAATCGCGTCAAGATCGCGCGTCGGCAGTTCGGCCAAACGCGCGAACCGTTCCGCAACATCGGAACTGGCCTGCTTGCCGCCCTTGCCGCCACCCATGCCGTCGCACACCACATACACGCCGTGGCTTGCGCAGGCGCTGTCCTGGTTGTCTTTCCTACGCAAGCCGATATTGCTGTTCAGACCGACCTCAATATGTTTGACGTTCATGAGTCCCGCCCTTTCACACCGATTTTCCGCAAGCGGATTTTCCGGAAGTGGAACACGTCCGCAAGCGATAGTTTCGCCCGCCACCTGCGGAACGTCGGCAGCGAGCCGAGCATGAACTTTCGTTCTTCGGCGATGTCATGCCAGTAGCGTTCCGCATGCTCCTGCGTGATATCGCCTCCGGAGAAGGCCGCGTAATCAGCCTCCCTGCCCAGCTCGAGCAGTGTATCGGCTTCGAAGCCCATCTGTTCGGCGATGGCCTGCGCCTGCTCGTTTCTGGTGCCTTGGACGTCAAGGCCGCTTTGCCGGGCAAGCGCCGCGACCGCCTGCCATCCGGCAGCGACGCGTTGCGATGCGCTGCCATGCCTGCGCGCCCGAGCCAGGGCGATCGCCTTGATGGCGAGCAGCAGGCCGCAGACGATGAGCACCGTCCACAGAGGGCTGCCGTAGATGGCGACTTTTCTGACGATTCTGCCGAAACGCTGCCAGAACAGGCTCGTCGGCGTCTCGTCGGCCATGCTGCCGCCAAGCGACATTTTGCCCTTGGCTTGGTTGTCGTCACGCAGCGGATCGGTAAGCGGCACCGGAGGCTGACGCACCAAGGTCTGCGGATTGGGCGGAGTGAGATTCTGGTTCTCGTCGGGAACCTTCGTTTCCTTCGGTGTCGGGTAGAACGCCACCCATCCGTAACCGTCCAGCTTGATCTCCACCCAAGCGGTCACATCGTTGCCGGTGAATTTCGTGGTGGTGGTTTTGCCATGCTTCTCGGTGCGGCTGTCACTGATCTCGCCCTCGTCGTTCTTCGGCAGGAAGCCCAGCACCACGCGGCTCGGCAAGCCGAGACTGCGGGCCATAAGCGCCATCGCGGAAGCGTATTGCTCGCTGTCTCCAACCATCGCACTGCCGGCGAGCAGCTGGTCGATACGATAGTTGCCGTGACCGGCTCTGGATGGGTAATCGCCATTCAAACCATGGGAGAACCAGCCGGATTCCCTGAGCTTGTCGGCAAGAGACTGCGCGGCCTCGCCGCCCTTGGACTGGCCGCCCGCAATCGCGGTGGCCAGCTTATCCACGCAATCGGGCACATCCTCCGCCTTGGGCTGGCTGATGGAGGAAGCATTCGCCTTGGCGATCTCCTTATCCGTCGGCGTCCGTGGAATGACGCCGGTTTCCGTATAGGACAATCCCGGAGAGGTGCGCGAAGGGTAGATCGCCGACATGGTGTCGGTGTTGTAGTAGAACGAATCGGCGTCCGACGATGTGGCGAACTTCACGCTGGAAGCCGCGCCGGCCATCGGCAGCCAATAGTCGCTCAAACCGTCATCGACCGTGAATTTCGCGGTGAACCGCTTGCCGGTGGCGTTGTTTGTGATGGAATCGCCCACACGATGGTAGTTGGAGGAATCCGAAGCCATGGTGGAATCGGACAGGTTCCACACATTGCCGTCGAAACGGTCCATAACCGCCAAACGCACCGTGGAACCGGCCGGCAGATCGTCGACGGTCAGCAGCACATCGTCCTTATGGTTCTTGATATACGAACGCATGCCGCTCAACGGGCTGGTGTAATCGTACGGGCTCAGCGGCGGATCATAATGGTCGCGCAGAATGGTGCGGTTTTGCCCGACCACCAAGCATCCGCCGATCGCCACAGCCGAAGCCAGCAGCACGATGACTACGGAACTGAGCCAACGGCCCAATTCCAACAGTTTCCAACGCGCGCTGACCCAAACCACCAGCACGACCGCCATAATCGTGCCGATCGCCATACGGTAGAAGCCGCTCGACGTGCCAAGCAGCGCGCAGATCGCAAGATTCGCCATGACGGGAACGACCGCGACCATCGTAAGCCGGCCATCCTCCGCAACCGCGAAGATACCGGCCAGCAGCGCGGCCCACAGGCAGATCGTCCACACGGCGAGCAGCGAGCCGTCGCCGGTGCCGGTCGGCGGGTCGATGGCCAGCAGGTATTTGAACGAGCCGAGCATCCGCATCCACCCCTGCGTCAACGTGCGCAATGTGGGAATGACATGGGCGATGGTGGTGCCATTCAGGAAGATGACCGGGCCGACCACCAGCTGCGCACACGCCATGAACAGCATCTGCCACCACAGGCGCAACGCGGGAACGAGACCGGCAAGCGCCACGAGCGAGCCGATGATGGTGGCGGGGATTGCGGCGCTCGTCCAAGACAGGGCGGAGCCGTATACGTCGATGAGGTTGCTGGCTGCGGCGATGGTCAGCAGGGCGGCGACCGTGAGGCTTGCGTATTGCGCGGCGTGTGGCTGGTTGGTGTTGGGCATGGCTGGGGACTTGCCGCTGCGGGACATCCAGATGACGGAGTGGGTGGAGTTCGCCCATGAGCCGGTGCCTGTGCCGGTCGCCATGCCAGTGTTGGTGTTGGCGGAGTTGGTGCCTGTGCCGGTGAGGTTGCCGGTGAAATTGCCGGTGTTGGTGAATGTGGTGCTCATGCCAGCACCCCCATGATCATGGGGAGGTCGTTGAGGTCTCCCACGGTTGCCAAGGTGAAGTCGGAGTAGCGTTTGATGGCGCGCGGTTGGCCGGTTGCGGCTTGAAGCACCACGCAGGTTGCGGAGCGGGGGAGTGCGAGGACCATGTGTTTGATGTCGTCGATGGTTTTGAGCCTGCCGACGGTGAAGAAGTAGAAGGATGCGTCGGGGGCATGTTCGAGAGTGGTTTGCGCGAGGTTGGGATTGTCGTCGATGTCAGGGTCGATGCCGCTGCAGCCATCGAGAAATTCCGTGGCGTTGCGCGGAATGGCGTGCGTGGAACCGGCATGCGCGGTGACTGGCCGGTTCTGCTGCAGGCATTGCACGCCGATGGAGGCGTGGACGGATACGGCCAGTTCGAATTCCTGGGAATCGATGTAATCATCCGGGTTCACGCTGATGGTCAGAGCGGTGTCGGTACGGCGGGTGGCTTCGTATTGGCGGATCATAAGCGATCCGGTTTTCGCGGAGCTGAGCCAATGCACGTTGCGTACGTCATCGCCGGGCTCGTATTCGCGCAGGCCGTAGAAGTCGAGGTCGTCGTCGACGATTTCGCCGCTTGGCTGACCTTCCAAATCGCGTGGAATGCCGGCGTTCAGGGTGCTGAGCAGCACGGTCTGCGGATGAATGAACACGTTGATCTGGTCCACGAGTTTCTTTTCGTGGCGGATCAGACCGAACGGGTCGCCTTTGCGGATGGATAGCGGGCCGATGGGCAGCACCGCGCGGCTGACGGCGGTGAATTCCACAGTCGTCTGGCGTGACTGGCCTGCGGCGAGCATGGGAATGGCGAACCGTTCGTGGTTGTCTCCGATGGGCAGGTCGCCGCGCGCCGACGTGGTGGGGGTGCGGCCCGGATTGTCCACGCAGACGTCGACTTTCACCGTGTCTGACACCGTGACGCGTCTGCTGGACACGTCGATGGTGGCTTGGAACGAGGTGTTGCCAAGGGAAAGCATGACCGCCGCGGCCAGCATGACCGCGAACACCACCGCCATGGCCAGCAGCTCATGCCACCCCAGCAGGACGAACGCCACCAGCGAGGCGACGGCGAGCGCCGCCACCGCCCAGCCAAGCGGTGACACGTATGAGGTGGCCAGTCGCTTGATGCGATGTTTGAGGCGGCGTAGGGATCGTTGGATGGTCCGTCTGCGCTGCACTGTGTGCGAATGCCGCATTCCTTGACCTTTCGGATTGTGTGGTGCGTATGCCGGGGTGGATTGTGTTTCAGGCGTTGGCGCCCAGGGTTGGGGCCGGCACGTCTTCGAGGATCTGGCCGATCATCTGTTCGGGGGTGTTTCCGGCGAAGGTGGCTTCGGCGGTGAGGGTGATGCGGTGCGCGAGCACGGGTACGGCGAGGTTTTTGACGTCGTCGGGCACTACGTAGCCGCGGTTGTCGGAGGCGGCCCATACGCGCGCGCAGCGGGTCAAGGCGAGCGCGCCTCGCATGGAGGAGCCGACTTGGATGCGTTCGTTGTGGCGGGTGGCTTCCACCAGTCGCACGATGTATTCGAGGATCGCGTCGTCGAGATGCACGGTTTCGCTGATGTTGCGCATGCGCAGCACGTCTTCGCCGGTGAGCACCGGATGCACGGTGGCGGCGCGGTCGGTGACGTTGACCTGTTTCAGGATGTTGACGCTCACGTCGTGGCTTGGATAGCCGATGGTGGTTTTGATGAGGAAACGGTCCATCTGCGCTTCCGGCAGCTTGTAGGTGCCGAGCTGTTCGATCGGGTTCTGGGTGGCGATGACCATGAACGGCTGCGGCACCGGGTGGGTGACGCCGTCGACGGTGACCTTCTGCTCTTCCATGACTTCGAGTAGTGCGGACTGTGTTTTCGGTGAGGCGCGGTTGATTTCGTCGGCGAGCACGATGGACGCGAAGATCGGGCCTTCGCGGTATTCGAATTCGCCGCGCTTCTGGTCGTAGTAGGTGACGCCGACCACGTCGGACGGCAGCAGGTCCGGGGTGAACTGGATACGTTTGAACGACATGTCGATGGAGTTGGCAAGGCCTCGCGCCAGCTGGGTTTTGCCGGTGCCCGGGTTGTCTTCGAGCAGGATGTGCCCGCCGACCACCATGGCTGTGGCGCATTGGCGGATGGGTGCTTCCTTGCCGACCACGACCTGGGAGACGTTGTCTACGAGCTTGGCGAACTTCTCATGGAATTCGGTGATGTCTTTGCTGGGTGCGGTCATCATGGACGTGTCGACGACCGGCTGGGATTGTTTGACGGGCTGTACAGGCTGGCTGGGCTGTACAGGCTGGCTGGGCTGGACGGGTTGGGTTGGCTGGACGGGCTGCTGCGCGGGCATTGCGACTGCCGGATTGGCGGCCGATTGGCGAAGGTTCTGCGGCATCGGCTGACGGAACCGCGGCTGGTTCGGCGTTGCCGGGGCGGACTGTTGCGGCAACGCCGGTTGGGCGGTGCCGTGCGCGCTCAGCAGCGTGCCCTCCGGATCCTCATCGGCTTGCGGCTGCTCCGGCAGATTCGGCGTGTGGAACGCCGGCTGCTGCTGGCCGGGTTGGCTGGGAACGCTTGGATTATGGCCGATGGAACCCAGCTGGGTGGCATCATCGAAATCGTTGCTCATGGGTTGCTCCTTGCTTGTTGTGTTGCTCGTGTGGATGGTTCGTTGTGTTTGCGATTGCTGTGATCGTCCGTTTCACCATCTGGCGTAGTAGGCCAGGCCGCGGATCCAAGGCTTGGATGCGCCGTCGACGGTGGACAGGGCGACGGAGGATGCCACAGGCCGGTCATTCCGCGTGGCCGCTTCGCCTTCCGTGGACGCGTCAGAATCCGATGGCTCCGACGGTTTTGATGGTTCTGAAGGTTCCGACGGTTCGGGTTTCGGCGTGGGAGCCTTGTACCTGTCATGGTCCAGCAGTGTGCCGCCATTGTCCTCGTTGTTGAGCGCGGTGTCGGTGCCCACCACCTTCGCCTTCCACGCGTAATCGACTCCGGTCGGCAGCACATCCTTGACGTTCAGTTTGTCGGAGCCCAATACCCAGGCGACGTCATAGGATTTGCCGTCCGCGGTGAAGGTGATCACGGTTCTGCCGGGCTGGCCGTACATGTTCACCGATCCGCCGCTGACCTTGATGATGTTCGGATCATTGGCGTCCCACGTCAGCATCGGCGCCTTGACGGCGGCCTTCACCTTGCGGACGTATGCCGGATCGGCCCTGCCGGACTTGGAGGTGCTTGCCGCGCCATTGAAATGCTGCGTGACGGAACCCGAGGAACAGAACTGCCATTCCTTGAGCGGGAAATCGTGCGATCGTTCGGAAGCGCCGGCATGGTAGGAGCCGAGTCCGTCCGCGCTCACCGTGAACCCGTCGGCGTGGCCGTTCTCCTTCCAACTGACTACGCACACGTCGTCATGCCCCTTGACGCTGACCGATTCGGGCGCCTTCACCGCGTATTTCGGTGTGAAACGTACGGTCGAATCGTCACTGGTCGTTTTCTCCTTGCCGACCACCGCCGCCTTGATGGTGTATTCCCTGGTGTTGAGATCATGGTCCGGAATCTTGAAATCGTAGGATCCGGAACATCCGTCGATGCTTGCGCTGACATCTCCGGAAATCTCGACGGCCTTGCATCCCGCGTTGCGGGTGTTGCCCACGGATTCGACGGTGACGGTTCCCGTGGTGTCGTCGTTCGTCACGGAGATCTTCGGCGCATCGGGCTTGCCCCACGGCTTGACAGCGTCGGACGCCTTGGACGGTTGGCTCCAATTCACCTTGTTGTGGGCGCGTACCGTCGCCGTGTACGAGTCGCCGTCGGAAATCGCGTTGTTATCGAAAACAAAATCGATTCCGGTGGAATTTGTCGTCTGCTTGGACGGCGCGTTCCTGCCGGACAAAGTCACCTCGTAATTGTCCACCGACGAGAAATTGCCGTCCGGAGCCTTCCACGTGACGCTCACCGTGTTGCCCTTCACACTGGCCGTCACATCCGTCGGCGCATCAGGCAGCTTGTCCGGCGTGCCCTCGACGGCGTTGGAATCCTTGGACCAGCCGACCTCGTTCCTGGCCTGCACCTTGAACGAGTAGGTCTTGCCGTTCTTCAACCCGTCGATGAGACAGGAGGTCTTCTGCCCGCACGAGCGCTCGCCGGACGCGTCTCCGCCCCACATCACCTTGTATTCGGTGATCGGGCTGCCGTTGGCCGAACCGGCCGTCCAGCTCAGATTCACGGCGCCATCCTGCGGGTCGCCGGACACCGCGGAAAGCAGCGGCGCATCAGGCTTGTCCATCACCGAAACGCTGATGGTGCCGGTCACCTCACGTTCCTTTGTTTTGGTGGCGTCGCGCACGGTGACGACCACCTTGTTGGTGTTCGCGCCGATGTCGGAAGCCGCCCTGATGGACACCACGCCGTTGGACGGGCAATCCACCGTCAGCTTCGACGCGCCATCGGACGTGCATCCGGTCACCGTCAGCGGAGTGTCGGGGAACGGATTGTACGCGTCGGACAGCAGATTCACCTGCTCGCTGGAACCGGCCTTGATTTTCACGGTCTTCTCGGTGACACGGGCGAGCGGCCTGTTGGACGCGGTGACGTGCACGGTCATACCGGCGCTCACCGTACCCTTCGCATATTTGATCGAGACGGGCACGCTCACTGTGGTGTCCGGCGTGGCCGTCTTGTCCGCGGACACGGTCAACGTGCCGGAGGGAGACACTCTGGCATCCACACTGCCGGAATTCACGCCGCCGGAATACGAGTACTGCTTCTCATCCTCGTACAGGCCCGACGCCGAATGGGTCAGCGCCGTCAGATCGATGGTAGTGGCCTTCTCGCCGGCCACCACATCGACAGTGGAGGATGAGAACGTCGGCGGCGGAACCTCACGTCCGATCACCGTGATCGGAAGCGTGAGCACCGCCGAATTGACGATCTTCACCTTGTCGTTCTTGTCTCGCTTGCCGTCCACCGCGGTGAAGGTGATGGACGCGGGACCCGCGTAATCCTTCGGCGCGGTGAACCTCAACGTCTGGTCGTTGACGTACAGGTCGCCGTCCGCGGCCTTCGTGGCGCTCACCGAATCGGCGCCGTCCACATACGCGGTCTTGCCCGCGCCCACACGCACGTAGTCGGCGATGTTGATGGTGATGGTCTCACGCGCATTGACCTTCAACGCCGGCGCCTTCGGACGTAGAACCGGCGGAAACACGCCATATGCGGGCACTTGGATGAACGCGGTGGACGTGATGCCGTACGTCGTGTTCGTGACGGTGTACGGCACCGCGCGCGCCTCGTCGGTCAGATCAACGGTGATGATGGTGGAATCCTTGCCGCCCTTGACATGCGCATGGTCGGTCGCGGAAGGATCCACGCCCACCTGAAGCTCGTCGGCGGTGCCGGACGGATTGGCGATCCACTGCGAAACGTCCACGTCCACGGATTTCTTGTCGATCGTGGCGGCGGCCGGAACACGGTAATCGTACGCGGTCGGCGGGTCGATGGCGGCGTTCTCGTCGACATTCACCGTCAACGTCGCCGAATCGGACAGGCCGGCCTTGTCCTTGACGGTGTAGACCACGTAATACGTGCCCGCCTGCTTCGGCGTGGTGAACGACAGCATGTTGTCAACGACCTGAATGCCGTCGATGCCTTGCGATTCCACGTCCTTGGCCACGGTCAGATCAGTATTGTCCCCGGAAATGTCGTTCTGCGCCACCGGCACGGTGGCCGCGGTGTTCGGACGCAGCGTGATCTCGTCGTCGCGCGCGTACACACCCGAATCGGCTCCGGATTTGAACACGCCCACACGCACCTGCGCGGTGGCCCTCTGACCGGTCCAATCCTCCACGGCGTAGGAGAACGTGTCCGTTCCGGACGAATCGGCATACGCCTCATACACCAGATACGTGGCGCCCACCTCGCTGATACGGCCCAGTTTCGGCGCTTTGTTGCCCAAGCCGAGCAGCTGCACGTCATCGCCGTCAGCGTCGATGCCGGTGAGCGTGATCGGAATCTGCACCTTCTGACCGGCCGCCACCTGCGCCTCGACGTCGGACGGTGTCGGAGCCGCCTTGTTGGACGCGTCCTTCTGATGCACGTTGATGGTGATGGTGGCCGAGGCCGCGTTGCCGAGATTGTCCTTCACCGTGTAGGTGACGGGGAAGGAGCCGGTTTGTCTGGTGGCCTGATAGCGCACGGTGTCGCCGGACACGAACACCAGACCCTTGAACGTGTTCTTGTCATACTGCAAATCGTTCTGCAGGCTCACCGTGGTGCCGTCGGAATACGTGACATGGTCGAGCACGTCCACGGACACGATGCCTTCGGTGCGCACCTGTGTGGTGATGTTCTCGGCCTTCGGCACGGAATTCGACGTGGTCAGCGCCGGCGGCTGCAGGACGATGACGCCGGTCGACGATCCGGCCGCGTTGGCCACGGTGTAGGAGATCCGCACCGGCTCGGTAGGCACCTGACGCGCGGTGATATAGACGCGCTTGTTGCTCACCACACCGGTTTTGATGCCGCTTTGCGCGTCCGCGGTGACGCTGGTCACCGACAGCACGCCGCCCATCGGGTCGACGTCGTTGGCAAGCGGCTCCACGATCGCGGTATTGTCCGCACCTAGCAGCGCCACGTCGTTCGCCGCGATTGGCTTGGCGGCGTCTCCGGCCACCGCCTGCACCTCCACACGAGCCAGACCGGTCGACGGAATGGAACCCTGCGTGATGGTGTACGGCACATAGTAGGTGCCGGGATTGGAGGCGGTGAACGTGATCGACATGTCGGTGGCGTTCATGGTGGTGGCCGCGCCGGACGGCGTCTCCACCGCGGTCAATTCGGCCGGTTCGACGGACGTGCCGTGCACGTACGGTTTGAGCGCGATGGTGGTGCGGGTGTCGGGCGTGGTCTGTTTGACCACGGGGTCGATGACCGCGCCCAGCGTGTTCGCCGGCTTCACGGAGAAGTAGATCATGCCGATGCCGGTCTGCTGGCCGTCGGACACCGTGACCTCGATGCCCGCCCTGCCGGACGACATCGAACCGGCGTTGAAGACCAATTGTCCGTCGGCTCGCGTGGACACCGTCACCTGATCGGTGTTCTGCGGCGATGCCGACACCAAGGTCAGCGGATCGCCGTCGGGGTCGGAGAAGCTGCCCAACGCGTTCGCGGTGTACGAAGCACCCTGCTCCACGTCGATTTCCGGCGGAGTGTCGCTCTGCAGCGGCGCATGGTCGTCGCCGCCGGCCAGCGTGAGCGACACGGTGGCGCTGGACGTCTGCCCGCGCCCGTCGGAAATCTCATAGCTGAAGGACACGTTGCCCGCGGCGGCACCGGAGGCGTCGAGCTGCAGATACCGGCCGTCATAGACGGGGGAGACGGTGATGTTCGCGCCATCCGGAGCGCTCACCGACGTGATGCGCAGCACGGAACAGTCGGTCTGCTCGTCGTTGCGCAACACGTCGAGAATCTGCTGCGATCCCACGCGCGCGCCGAACGAATCGTCCACGGCCTTGATCTGCCCCGACTGCGCCGAACAGTTCTTGCTGAAATTGTGCTGGTTGTTGGCGCTGTCGTTGTTCTGCTGCTGTTGCTTCGACTGCTTGGTCTCCACCTTGTTCCACTGGATTTTGATGACCTTGGTGGACTCCTGCGGATTCCACACATTGCCGTTGACCACGTCGTTGAGCACCACCAGACGATGGTTGGTGCGGAACACGAGCTGCGAGGTGGGATTGACATCTTCCAACGAGGAAAACTGTGCGTCCTTGTCGTTCGCCGCGCACACCCTGATGTAATTGTTGGCCTTCTGCGCCCACGCGGCGAACACGCAGCCATTGGTGGACACCGGCTGCGCGGCATCGCCCTTGCCGGCATTCGGCAGCTGCGTGACCTTTTTGCTGCCCAAATCGACCATGGCGATGCCCCGCGGCGTGGAAACCGCCACCCAGCCAGTCTGCCTGCCATCCGTGGACGGCGCCTGCAACGTCGCCTGACCCTGCAGGCCGATATCCGCGCTGCCCTTCGGCCAGAACACCTTGCCGGCACCGGCTACGACCGGCGTCTTGCCGACCACGGTGAACGATTCGACATTCGTGGCGCCCTTGATCGTCGCATCCTTGCCGGGTGTTCCCTGAGGTCCGTCGACACTGAGCACCGCGCCGTCGGACGTGCGGTAGCCGTAGACGACACCGTCATGCGTCACCGCGATACGGCCACCCGACCCCAGCTTCATCTTCGGCGAATCGGTGGTCGGATTCATGGATTTCACATCATCGGCGGACCCGACCCACACATTGCCCGTCTTGACGTTGATGAACGCCGCGGTGTTGCCTCCGACGACGGTCCGCATATCCGATTTGATGGTGGTGTTGCCGCTTTCGCTGACGGTGGAGGCCTCGATGTTGCTGGCCTTCGTACCTTCGGAGATCACGGTGGAGCCATCATGCTGGGCCACGTCGAACCGGGCCGCAGTGGAGGCGACGCCCGCGTCGGCGTCCCGGTTGCGCACGTTGAAACGGGCGGCCTTGCGGTCCTTGAGCGAAGTGACCCACACGGTGCCATCGTCGAGCTGCACGTGACGTTGCGTCACCGAACTGACGATGACGGCTCCGGCGACGATGCCCAGCAACAGCAGCAGCATGACGATCGGCGTGATCCACCGGCGACTGCCGGAAGGCAGCAGCTTGCGCAGCATCGACCCGAATCGCAACTGCCGTTCGTACGATTGCGCCGACTGGTTCTCGGCGTTCCTATGCTTGCTCATCGACTGGCTCTTCCCTGATTGTGCCCAAACTTTGCTTGACCGCGCATCCAACCGCATGCGCCTACCTGTTTGCCCGCATGCATGCCGGGCTGTATTGGTTCGTATCGGTTCATGTCACCCGCATCCGGTCGCAAACTCACGGCTTGGCCGCGCACGCGATCATGGGATTCTCGGACATCTGCCGGTCCGCGCGAACCAGACTCACCTGCACGCACGTCTGCGCGCCGTCGGCCGGATCGATTTCGATACTCGTCGACTCCGTGGTGGTGCCCTGCGCGTTCGGGTCGGTTCCCGAATCGCCGACCAGCGACCACGCGTACGAATCGCCATCCTTCGGCGAAGGATTGACCCATGTGAACCGCACTTTGCCGTCGGCGGTGTATTCGCCCGTAAGATCCTGCACGCTCGGCACACTGCCCGACGTGATCGCCGAATCGGGATCGTCCTCGGCATGGTTCTGGGCGCCATGGTTCTGCACCTGCACCTTGCTGTTGTCGGAGGACGCATCCATATTCGGCATGACGACGGTGACGAACGCCAACGCCATCACGACCACGGCGGCCGCCGCAGCAACCGTGACGGCCAACGGCTTCGCCCACCGGGCATGCTGTTTCGCAACCGGGGCGGACTGGTCGAATGCGGAAGTCTGCGCGTACATGTTCTGCGGATAATCCGGCACACCCTCGACGGTGGTCTGCACGGCACGGCCATACAAGGCCTGTTGCACGCGCTGCATGTCGCGCGCGAACTCCAACGCGGAATAGTAACGATCCTCGGGCGTACGGCTCAAGGCCTTACGCAACACCCGTTCCACTTCGGCCGGCACGTCGGGACGGTTGAGCTTGGGCAGCGGATTGTTGAGAATGACGGACTTGAGCCGTTCGGCCCGCACCTGCCGTTGGGAATCGCCCAGCACATCGGCGTAGAAATACTCGTACGGCGATTGGCCGATCAGCATGGCGAACAGCGTGGCGCCAAGCGAATAGATATCGGACGATTCATTGCCGCCACCGCCTTGGGCAAGCACCTCCGGCGCGGCCCACGCGATGGTGAAGCCGACACCCGGACGCCCATAGACGGACCCGGCGATGCCGAAATCGGCGAGCATGGGCATATTGTGCGCGTTGATGAGAATATTGCTGGGCTTGATGTCTCGATGGATGATGCCTTTGCGATGCGCGGTGAACAGCGCGCTCGCCAGATCGATACCGACGGTGAGCATCTGGTCGGCGGTGAGACGGCCATGCTCGAGGAACGTCTTGTAATTGCCACCCGGAGCGTATTCGAACACGGTGTAGCCGCGCCCGTTGACGGTCACGCCGTTCTCATAGACGGAAAGAATGTAGGGGTGTGTGGAGATCTGCCCCATGAAATTCGCTTCGGAACGGAAGCGGACCGCGGCACGTGGGTCGAGCGTGTTCTTGCTGATTTTGATGGCCACCTGACGGGCCGGGGAAAGCTGCTGGTACAGGTACACGTCGGCTTCGGAACCGGAGCCCAGCCGTTTGATCAGTGTGTAGCCGGGAATCTGAGGGGGAATGCTCCTTGAGGCTTCCATGCTTCCTCTTTCTTGTAGTTCCTGCCCGGTTCCGTGCGTTGCGTCTATGCTTCGACTGTACTCGTCGTCATGGGCAGGCCGTCTGTTCGCTGTTGAACCTTCCCGGGCTGCGCCGCTAGTCAATCTTATTGGTGGCGGTGTCCGAAAAACTTTGTAGAGGGTATCGATGTCCATATATAAAGATGGCGGTGTCCACGATGACGTTTTCAGGACGGCTTCGGACGATGATATGCGATTCGTGGCCGGACCGTTCGGCTAAGCTGGGGAGACATGATGGATGTGGACGATCTCGATGGCGCGACATTGGTTGCGGGGGCACCCCGCAGCGGCAAGACCCGGTTCGCGCTGGACATGCTGGTCGCCGCGATGAAGCGGCATGGCGACGCGTACGCCGTGATGACGGTCTCCGGCAGACAGGTGGCCGACCGGCTCGGCGACACCGTGATCCGCGAACTGTCCGCGATCTCGCAGGCACGCCCCGTCACCACCCTGCCAGCCGTCGCGTTCCGCATCATGACCGCCGTGCGATCGCATGCCGGACAACCCCTGCCGAAACTGCTCAACGGGGCCGAACAGGACGTGGTCATCCGCCGCGTGCTCGCCAAGCATGCCGAACATGCCGAGCACGGCGACGAATGCTCCACCTGCGCGCTATTGCGCACCTACTTCGTGGTCGCCGACTGGTCGGGCATGGTGGTGGACGACGCCACCGACGCCTTCGCCAACCAGCTGCGCGACATGCTTGCCCGCATGAACGAGATCGGCGCGAAACCGGAACTCGAAGACGCGCTGATTTCCCGCGCTGCCGACGAACACGGCACGCTTGACGAACGACGCGAACGACTGCGCGTGCAATGGCGGCTCGCCTTCGCGCTGCGCGCCGAATACAACCAGGCCATCAACGAGGCATATCCGGACCAATACCGTCTCGACGCCTCGCAGCTCATGATCGACGCCGCGGCCGCCGTGAACGAAGCCGAAACGTCCGACCTGCCGAAACTCGTCATCGTCGACGATTTCCAGGACGCCACACTCGCCGGCTTCGACTTTCTCACCGCATTGCGCAACCGTGGCGTGCGACTGTTGCTCGTCGGCAACCCCGACGAGGCGGTGCAGACGTTCCGCGGATCGTACCCTGAATATTTGTTCAACATGGCGCAATCGCGATTGGGCGCGCGACTGGTACGGCTGGAACCGTCCCATATGGCCGAAGGCACGGACCTGGCTGCGGTGACGAGCCGCGTGAGCCTGACCATCGCCAGCACGGAATCGACCGACGACGCGCTGGCGAACCGCCCCGGCAAAATGCCGGCCATCGCCATACCGGAGACGCACGACGGCAGTCTTGAAGCCGCGATGTACCGTTCCACCGTCGAAGAACTCGACGACGTGGTGTGGAAAATCAAAACCGAACATCTCGAACACGGCCGCGACTGGAACGACATGGCCGTGATCGCCCACGACAACGCCACCGTGCGCACGTTCGGTGAACGGCTACGCGCCGACGGCGTGCCCGTACGCTATTCGAGCGTGACCCGCCCCCTCAAGGACGAACCGTTCGTGCAGGGCCTGTTCTCCATGATCGAACTGGCCGAACTGAAACGGCAAGGCATCGCCACCTCGTCCATGAACCTCGACACGGCCGGCGCATACGTGCGCTCACGCGTCGCATCAATCATGAACTCGCCGCTGATCACCACCCCCGGCGAACGTCCGGCTCGGCTGTGCGTGGTCGAATCGGCGATGAACGCGCTCGGCTCGCTGGCCACGGTTTTGCATGACGATACAGCCGATCCGACCACGTCCGACACGTCCGGACGCGCGCTGCTGCCACAGCTGATCGACGATTGGAACGATTACGTCGAAGCCTTCCACACCGCACGCGCGGCGGCATCGGCGTCGGACGCGGAAAACGCTGCCGACATGGGCCTGCCGGCAATCGACACCGACGACCGGCTGATGACGGGAGAGCGTGCCGCTGAGGACGCGGACGAACCATCCTTCGGCATGAACGCGCTGTACATCCTGCTATTGGAAGGCGACACCGACCGCGTGCTCGACGCGATCGCCTCCGTACTGGGCCGCAAAGACCCCCAAGCGCAAGCCTTCGCACGCCTGTGGAAAGCGCTCGACGATACCCTGCGGTCGGAGGCACGCCTGACATCCCACGAACCGCAATACATGCTCGACTGTGCATGGCAGGCGTTCGGCAAAGCCGAAATCTGGCAGAAAACGGCGTTGCGCAACAACGCCGAAGGCCGCGCGGCCAACGACCGGCTCGACACCGCGATGCGCCTGTTCAGCTACGCGTCCGGCGGCGAATCGAACGGCGTGACGGCAGCGCACACCATCGACGCGTTCATCGAACAGGTCCGCGCGCTCGCCATCGAAGCCGACTCCCTGGCGCACACCGCGCCGATCGATCAGGCCGTGACGCTCACCACGCCCGCCGGAGCTGCCGGAAAACATTGGAAACTAGTATTCATGCCTGCGTTCCAACAAGGCCAATGGCCGAACCTCTCACCGCGCAACACCCTGTTTGGCGGGGAGGAGCTCGCCGACATCATGCTGCATGGACGACTGTCCGACGACATCGTCACTTCCGCAGGCCGCGAAAACGCGCAGCTCGCCGCGGTGCTCGCCTCCGAACAGAAAAGCCTCCTTGTGGCGCTCACCCGCGCCGATGAGCGCGTGACGGTAAGCGCGGTCCTCAACGAAGACCATGTGCCGTCCGACTTCCTCTACGGCTACCTGCCGGAATGGTTCGACCGCGACCGGGATGCCGATGCGGAAACACGCGTGTACACGGCGGTCGGCGAGGCCGGCGAATACGCGGGACTGGAGGCCGACCCGCGTGGCCTGGTCGCCGCCGCGCGAAGCGTGCTGGCCCATGCGCCGGCCGATTCCCCCCAAGCGCGCGATGCCGCGCAAGCCTTGGCGTTGTTGGCATCGCATGGCATCGCCGCCGCGAATCCCGACAATTGGGCGTTCCTTACGGAACATGCGGGAGCCGACGATATGACGGGAATCGACGGCAAGATGGAATCTGACGGAAAAACGGAGCATGCCGACAAGGCGAAGCTTATCGAACAACCGGAATCCATCGAAAAAACGGACGGCCAATCCGACGTGGTCACCCTTTCTCCATCCGCCGTGGACAGTTTGTGGGCGTGCCCGGTGTGCTGGATGCTGGAGAACCGTTTCGCCGGCCCACGCATGGGCAGCGCGGCCACCAGCTTCGGCTCGCTCATCCACGCCGTCGCGCAACAGGCCACCGAAGCCGGCCTCGACCTGCCCCAAAACCACACCGCGGTAAGCGACGAGGACAACATCGACGAAATCACCCAATGGATGATCAGCCGATACAAGACCCTACGTGGCGACCTCAACGCCATCGACGACCCCGAGGAACGGTACAAGGCGCTCGGCAAGGACGCGAAAGCATCGGTCGCATTGCGCAACATCGCCACATATTTCGTCAAGTCGAACCGTACGGGATACCCGTCGAACAACACCGAAACCATCACCGTGGGAACATTGGACCATGCCGAAGCGGAACGGCAGTTCGCCGCGCAATTCGACTTCGACGACATCCTCGACGCCTACAACGCCATCGACGGCAACGCTCCGATCTCCCGCGACGAACTCATCGCCATCATGGGCGCGCTCGTCGGCGGCTGGCCGGAAACCGGCATGAGCGACCGGCTCACCGTACGCCTGTCGGGCAGAATCGACCGTCTTGAACACCGCCGTACCGCAGACGGCCGCGAACAGGTACGGCTGATTGACTACAAAACCGGCAAAGTGCCGAATGGACGCTCCCTGTTCAGCGACCTGCAGCTCGTCTGCTACCAGCTGGGCCTCGCATTCCCGGAACACGACGGAAAACGCGGCGCGCAGGCGATCGCAACCATGCCGGACATCACCCAAAGCGCCCTGTTCCACGTCATGGAATACGCGGCACCCGCGCCACGCAAAGGGCAAGGCGACGAAGCGTACCACCAGCAGGCGCTGTTCGCCGGCGGAAGCATCAACGCGGGCGATTTCATACCCCGCAAATACGTGCCCAAAATGGCCAGCGTCTTCACCAGCGGCCTCGACGACGTCGAACGGCCGGCGCAGGTCAGCGAAGAACATTGGAAGCAACTTCTGGAATCGCGGTCGAAGATGACGGTATGGTCGCTGACCATGATCTCCCGCGTCTTCTATGCGGCCGCGGCGAGCCGGGCCACCCGCATCACCGCGCGTCCGACCGTGGAACACGTCGGATACTGCAGAACGTACGGCAGTGGGGTCTGCCCGGCCTGCCAAGGCGAGCAGAACACCGTATTCGAAAGGACCGTGGCATGAACGGGAGCAACGGTATGAACGGAAGCATGTCAACGAACGGGGCCACAGCAAAGGGCGATGCGATGGGCACTGTGCCGGCCGCCACGCCGAAATTCACCGACAGTCCGGAACAGGCCGCCGTCATCCAAGCCCCCTCATACGAGGACGTGGTCGTGGTGGCGGGCGCCGGCTCCGGCAAAACCTACACCATGACCCGCCGCATCATCACCCTCATCGACCAGGGCATCAGTCCCGAGAAGATTCTGGGCCTGACCTTCACACGCAAAGCCGCCTCCGAACTGCTTTCGCGCGTCTCCGCTGCCGTGACACGCAACCAAGCCGGACGCGGTACACGCGTCGCCTTCCTCAAACCGGAAGTCTCCACCTATGACGCGTTCTTCCAAACCATCGTGCGCCAATACGGCCTGCTCGTCGGCTTCGACCAAAACACGCAGCCATTGAGCGAAGCCGGAGCGCTGCAGCTCATCCACACCGTGCTCGACAAGCACATGGACCAGCTCATGGCCTTCGACCAAGGCGGCGACGAACTCGGCAAATTCTCCACCATCGCCGGCAACGTGTTCACCCTATCCAACGCCATCGCAGGAGCCATGATCGGCAGCGACTGCACCAGCTTCGACGAAGCCGTGGAACGCGTGCGCGCATGGGATAAGGCGTTCGTGGCGCAAGTGGCCAAAGCGCTTGAAGACGAGGACGTTCCCGATGACGAGCCGAAAGTGGGCAAGGCTCCGAAACAGAAGAAAAAGGAATCCGACACCGCCTTCGAAACCCGCATGCGCGAATACCGCGCCCAATGCCACCAACTCTGCGTCTACAAGACCGCGCAATTGGCCGGCACGGCCCGCAAACGCGACCTGCTACTCGACCTCGTGGCCGACTACCACGCCGAAAAACGCGCCCTCAACATGGCCGAATTCAGCGACTTCACCATCGCCGCATTCCAACTCGTCACCCGATTCCCCTCCATCGGAGCCACCTACCGCAAACGCTACACGCACGTGCTGCTCGACGAATACCAAGACACCTCCACCACGCAGGCGGCCCTCCTGACCGCACTGTTCCACGCCGATTCCACCCATCGCAGCGCGGTGAACGCCGTCGGCGACCCCTTCCAATCGATCTACGCATGGCGAGGAGCCAGCCCCGGCGCATTCCGCATGCTGCAACACGACTTCGGCCACGACGCCACCGACAAGCCCTACACGCTGACCGTCACCCGACGTAACTCGCGCATGGTGCTCGAAGCGGCCAACAATCTGACGAAACCATTGCGCCTGCCCGCCAGACGTCGCGGCAGTTCGCTTATGCGCGAAGTGGACGTGCCCCCGCTCGCCAATATCGACAATGCCCCCGAAGGTACGCTCGGCGTGCTCGGCTACGCCACATTCGGCCAGGAAATCGACGCCATCGTACGCTTCGCCAAACAAGCGATCGCACTGCACACGCCAACCGAAAACGAGCTCGCCGACGGAGCCAAAGACAACCGTCCGCACGTGGCGCTCCTGTTCCGCTCCAAAACGCAGATGCCAGCCTACGAGGACGCACTGGAACAAGCCGGCCTCACCACACTCGTCGTCGGCCAGGCCGCACTCCTGGAACGTCCCGAAATCAAAGACATCCTCGCCCTGCTGCACGTCGTATGCGACCACACCGACAGCGCCGCGCTCATGCGGCTGCTCGCCACGCCACGATTCGGTCTGTCCGCCGACGATCTGCAGGCGCTCGCCGGCATCGCCGAACGGCTCAACACCGCGCAACGCTACCGCGCGCTCGTGTCGGCCGGCATCGTGGAGGCGGATGCGAATCCGTCCGACGCCGACATCCGCGCCACCGTGCGCGCCTACCGCGACCAAGTGCCCAACGCCGTCTTCCTGATCGACGTGCTGCTGCGCGGCGATCTGCGGCACCTCGTCGACGGCGTATTGAGCCGTACGGGAGCCGCGAGCGTCATCCACGCCGGTCGCGTCATCCAACAGGTGCAGCGCACGGCCGGCCATCCGTTGCCGGAAGTGGTACGCACGGCCATCACCGCGCTCGGACTGGACATCGACCTGCTGCTCGCCGAACGGATGCGGCATCCGGATGCCGGCAATCGTGTCACATCGCATGCCGCTTCGTCACTCGACGCGATGTTGTCTCTGGTGGACACCTACTTGCAGGAAATCGCCGCGCAGGGCACGCCAAGCCTGCGCGCGTTCATCTCGTGGGTGGATTCGCTGCGTGACGCGTCCGACGACAACGCCACCGCACCAGATACCCCCGTCGATGTGGTGCTCATGACCGTGCACCAGTCGAAAGGCCTGGAATGGGACGCCGTGGCCGTGGTCGGCATGCGCGACGGCACCTTCCCGTCCAGTCAAGGCGACCGCCTGAGCGTCAAAACGGACGAAGACCATCCGGGCGGTCGGCGCGACGGCGTATGGGAGCCGCCGGAATACTTCGAAAAAGCCCACACTTGGCTGGAAGACCCGTCCGCGGTGCCGGTTCCGGTGCGCGCCGACGCGGATATCCTGCCACGATTCCCGCACGACGCGCCCATCGGGGGCAATCCCGTGGAATCGCTCGACGGATTGGACGATGCGGAAGTGATCGACGACGAGGTGTTCGGCACCTTGCGAACCATGGCCGTCGACGATATGGAAGGAATGGATCCGGCAAGCCTGTACCTGACGCAACAGGAGGAATACGGCCGCCGACTGCACGCCGACGAACGCCGTCTCGCCTACGTGGCGTTGACGCGCGCCCGCTACGAGGCGCTGCTCGTATACAGCGGATGCAACGAGACGAGCCGCGACTCCCGCCTGGCGGAGGGAAAGAAAAGCGCCGCGCCGTCGAATTTCTGGCTGGAGACGCGCGATTCGATGAACGGAATCGTCACCGCGGTACGCGAACCGGACAACCTGTCCGACGATGTGGACGGCTCCCCGCACACGCTGGGACTTGACCTGCCCGACGGCTATTTCGTAGGCGAACACGCCCGCGATTTCGAGAATGCCGTGGTGGGCGATGCGTGGAACACGCCGCTCGAACCGGTCTCGGACGACCATACTTTGCCTTGGCCGTGCGATCTGAGCGCCGATGTCGCCGACAAGCTGCGTGCCGCGGCCGAACAGGTACGTGCCGTCGAATCCGACGAACCGAATATCGCTGAATCCACGGGAACGCAGGGCGACGTTGCCGATGAATCCGCCACGCCATCGCCGGAAACCGGAAACTCACTGCTGCGTCTCGCCAAACTGCTCGTCGCCGACGAACATCTCATGCCGGAACCGGACGCGGCTGACGCAGGCGAATCGCAGGACGCCTTCGACGAGGCCGTGCGTGCCAAAGGCGAACGTATCCTTGCTGCCGGCCGCCAAAACGTCACCTCGCTGCAAGCGCGCGCCGGCTCCATGGGCGAGCGTGACTCCCGCGCCTACTGGCGTGGTCTGGTCCGTCCGATTCCGCACGTCGCCTCGCCGGCGGCACAGCTCGGCACGCGGTTCCACGCATGGGCTGAGCGTTTCATCATGGCGGATGCGGACGTCGACGGCATCGGCGGTACGGAAGGTGCTGCCGGCATGGCCGCGCAGTCGCGTGCGGAACTGATCGCATTGATAGGTGATACGCAAGTCGACGCGGACAACGGCGGCGTGCAATCGCAGGACGCACCATCGCAGGACGCCCAATTGCGAGACGAACGGAAACTGGCCGCTTGGCAGCGTCGTCTCGTCGCCTCGCCGTGGGCAAAACGACGTCCAGCATGGGCGGAACGCCAGCTCGTCGTCGACATGCCCCAGCTCGGCACCATCGTCAACGGCAAACTCGACGCGGTGTTCTTCGGCGGTCTCGACGAAACGGACGAGACGAAACGCTACACCGTGGTCGATTGGAAAACCGGCGTAAAACCACGCAAACCGGACGAAATCAAGGAGAAGCTCGCACAGCTCGACCTGTACCGCCTGCTGCTCGCGGCGATGGAAGGGGTTCCGTTGGATGCAATCGACGCCTGTCTCTACTATGTGAGTGAGCCTCACGAGGCCGATCGGGAGCTTGACGCCCTCGACAAAACAGAAGAAGAGATCCTTGCCGAGTTGAGCTACGGAATTCCGCAGCAATCCGACAACGACTAGTGCCGGTGCGCAATGGCTCCTTGACCGAAGAAAGCGGGGGAGCGGCGCTTTCCGGCCTGCCTGCGGGAGAAACCGCTATGCAGGCAGCGTTGTGGAGGAACGCCGCTACCCTCGTGCAGCATGTGTGGGCGGGCGCACATGCCGGACGCAACGACAGTTAAGGAGTGTTTGATATGGCTGCGAACAGCGCAACCGCAATCCCGAACGCCGGCATGGGTGCCGGAACAAACAACGCATCGGCAATCGTCTTCCGTCCCATCGTCTGGGGCGATCTGGACGCGGTGGTCGACCTGTTCGACCGTACCTGGCCGCAGGATGTGGACAAGGTCGGCGCGGACATGTCGCGGCTGATCTCCCGATATTTCGTGCTGCACTACCTGCTGCCGACCACGTTCGCCAACGGCGCGTTCGCCGCCGACGGCACACTCGCGGGCGTCACGTTCATCCGCGTCGCCGGCGAGGTGCCGCAGCTCGACGAAATCGAAGTCGGCGAGGAAATGAAGGCCTTGGAACGCCGCATCGACGCCGATCCGGAGGCCGCCAAGCATATGGCGGCGCTGAAATCCGGCTTCTCGGTGGAACTCGATCTGGAACGCGAAGGGCGCGCCAACGAAACCACCATGGGCGAGCTGGAACTGTTCATCGTCAACCCCGACGTGCGCGGCCACGGTGTGGGCGGGCAGCTTTGGAGACGCATGCAGGAGCATTTCGCCGCATGGGACGTGCCCGCGTTCTACCTGCACACCGATTCCGACTGCGACGTGAGCTTCTACGACCACAAGGGGTTGGACTGCATCGCGCACCGCACGGCAAGCGAGACGGTCGCCCGGCTCGGCGGCAGCGCCGACGGCGAAGTGCCGCCACTGTTCGACGACATGTTCATCTACCGGGGAAAGGTGACGGCGTGACGAGCGCGAAACCGCAATCGCAATCGCACGAACCGCACGAATCGCAGAAAACGCAATCGCCATACGCGCAGCTTTTCCGCATTCCCGGCACGAAGGCGTTCTGCGTGTCCGGAGCCATCGCGCGACTGCCGATGTCCATGATGGGCCTCGGTATCGTGCTCGCGCTCAACCACATGTACGACAATTGGACGATCGCCGGCGTGATGAGCGCCGCGTACGTGCTCGCCACCGCCGCGGTCACGCCGCTGTACGCGCGCCTGTTCGACCGGTTCGGCCAGCGCAAGGTCGGTCCGGTGATCCTGACGGTGCAGGTCATCGTCATGCTGGGCTTCGCGTTCGCCGCACTGATGCGCGTGCCGATTCCGCTGCTGTTCGTGCTTGCCGTGGTCATGGGCATGACGCAGTTCTCGTTCGGCGCGCTCGTACGCACCCGTTGGGCGTACGTGCTCGACCGCGCCGACAAGGAGGACCTGCTCAACACCGCGTATGCGCTCGAATCCGCCATCGACGAGATCGTGTTCATCTTCGGGCCGATTCTGGCGGCTTTCCTGGCCGCGTCCGTGCATCCCGTATCACAGCTGTTCGTGCCGACCCTCGCCTGCGCGTTCGGCGGTGCCGTGTTCTTCGCATTGCGTGACACTCAACCGCCGGTATTGCGCGAAATCACGGTCGTCGCGGCCGGTACGGACGATGCTGACGTGCGATTGGCGGCCGGCGGTGCCGCTGGTGCCGCGGTTTCCGCGGACCGTTTCGATTTGGATCGGCTCAAGACGGGCGATCGCGACCGCAGGAAACGCAACGTGCTCACCTATGCGGGTGTGCTGCCGCTCCTCGCCGTGTTCATCGTGTTCAACATGGCGTTCACCGCGTTCGACACGTCCATGACCGCCGTCATGAAATCGCTGCACCTCGACTCCGTGCTCGGCGTGCAGCTGGCCATGCTGGCCGTCGGCTCCTGCATGGGCGCGCTGGTCTTCGGCTCGCGCGAGCTCAAAGGCTCCCGCTGGCGTCACATGATCATGTTCCTCGCCTTGATGACCGTCGGCTTCGTGGTGATCCACCTGTGCCAGGGCAACCTGATCGTGATGGGACTGGTGGAGATCCTCACCGGCCTGACCATTTCGCCGGTATTCGCCTCCGGCAACCTCCTCGTCAAGGAGACCGTGCCCGAGGAATCGCTCACCGAAGGCCTGTCCTGGGTGAGCACCGCCGGCACGATGGGCGCGTCGTTCGGCTCCATGATCACCGGCATCGTGCTCGACCATTTCGATCCGGGCGTGGGATTGAGCCTGCCCGCCGTGTTCGTGGGCTGTTCGATTCCGTTCGCGCTGATCGGCTGGCTGCTGGTGCGCCGCCGCGGCTGACCGACGTTCGATCGTCAAGCGTCATAGCCGCCTGCCTCCGCGTCGAAGCGTCTCTTTAGATTCATAAGTGGAACACGTTATGGACGCGGACACGCGATTTCGAACACATGCGCACGGCAAACGTACGACATGCGCAACATGCGCGTCCGCGAAAACATCAAGGAGCTGCAATGATCAAGGTTTCCGTAGTCGGCGCCAAAGGCCGTATGGGCTCGCATGTGGTCGACGCCGTCGATTCCGCCGCCGACACCGAACTCGCGCTCGCGCTCGACGCAGGTGACGACCTGACCGCCATCACCCCCGAAAACACCGACGTCGTGGTGGAGTTCACCGTGCCGAGCGTGTCGCTGGGCAATGTGCTCGCCCTCGTCAAGCAGGGCGTCGACGTGGTGGTCGGCACCACCGGCTGGACCGAAGAGAAGCTCGACCAGGTGCGCGCCGCGCTCGCCGCGGCCCCGCGTGAGGGCCAGAGCGTGTTCATCGCGCCGAACTTCGCCATTTCCGCGGTGCTCGCCGACCATTTCGCAAAGGTCGCGGCGCCGTATTTCGAATCCGCGGAAGTCATCGAACTGCACCACCCGACCAAGGTGGACGCTCCGTCCGGCACCGCTTTCCACACTGCGCAGGGCATCGCCGAAGCGCGCAAGGCGGCCGGCTTGGGTCCGGTTCCGGACGCCACCGAAACCGATGGCGGCTCCCGCGGCCAGGTGGTGGACGGCATCCACGTGCACGCCGTGCGTCTGCGTGGCCTCAACGCCCATGAGGAGGTGCTGTTTGGCAACTCCGGCGAACAGCTGACCATCCGCGCCGACAGCTTCGACCGCATCTCCTTCATGCCGGGCGTGCTGCTGGCCGTGCGCAAGGTCTCCACCGGAACCTACCCGGGTCTGACCGTCGGCCTCGACCACTTCCTCGACCTGTAATCGTAATTCTTTTTTCAAACTGCCGACGGGTGCATGTGTCTCCCGTCGGCAGTTTTTTTATGGCGGATCTGTTCCGATTATTTGGCAAGGCGTGCGATGGCGGCGCTGACTTCCGCCAGCTTTTCGTCGGCGACGGTACCGCCCTCCGCCGCGGCTTTGGCGACGCAATGGTGCAGATGGTCGTCGAGCAGCAGTAGCGCCACCGACTTCAGCGCGCTGTCCGCTGCGGAAATCTGCGTCAGAATGTCGATGCAGTATTCGCCGTTTTCCGTCATCTGCCGAATGCCGCGCACCTGCCCTTCGATGCGATTCAATCGTGCGATGATCCTCTTCTGGTCGCTTGCGTACCCATGTTGTGTGGCGTTCATATCGTCCTCCTCGCTGCGCTGAAAATTTTATCTACGGCTGAAGTTTGCTCGTCCTTCTTGCCAATATACCCTATAGGGGTATATTGTGATGGTGTTTGCCGAAATCGAAAGCCAATTACGGACGGAAGGCGGCTGGAATATGCACATCGCAATCGCGCTTATTATGGCGCTGCTCGTCACGGCGGGCGTGCTGTGGTTCTTCTTCGCACCGCGCAAAGCGTATCGTGCGCCGTTGCGCGACGGCGTGCAGGAAGCGGTCGTCGAAGTCAAAGGCGGGTACAGCCCGGCCGTCATCGAAGCCGAAGCCGGCGTGCCGTTGCGGCTGATCTTCGATCGCAAGGAAGACGGCGAATGCTCGTCGCATGTCGTGTTCTCCGATTTCGGGGTCGATCTTGCGTTGCCCGCCTTCCGCACGACCACGCTGACGCTTCATCCCGACCAGCCGGGCGAGTATCCCTTCGCATGCGGTATGAACATGCTGCACGGCACGTTGCGCATACTGCCGGGAAAGCATGCAAGTGTCGGTGCCGCCGCCGGTTCCGCGGTTGGTTCCGTCGGCGCCAGTATGTCCGATTCCGGCAATTCGGACATTCGCGCGACTGCTGACGGTGCCCACGCATCCGGTTCCGCGGAAACAGGCGTGCAATGCGCGCAAAAAGGCGCCGTCCAAACGTCCGGTTCGGGTGATTCGGGCAAATCGCGCGGATTGGAATCGGAAATTCGCGCCCTCATCACCCGTCTTATCGTGGCGGCCGTCTGCACGATTCCGGTATTCGGCTCCACCATGCTCATGCTGTATCCGATGCCGAACTGGCTGCAGTTCCTGCTGATGCTGCCAATCGTCGGCTATGCGGCATTGCCGATTTTCCGCAGCGGTTTCGCCGCGATCGCCCACCGTTCGCCGGAGATGAACGCGCTCGTCAGCCTCGGCGCGCTGGCCGCATTCGCCTACTCCTGCGTGGTCACCTTCGCACCGAACGTCCTGCCCGAGAACGCGCGCGAACCGTATTTCGAAGCGGTCGGTGTGGTCGTCACGCTTATGCTTGTCGGCCAGCTGCTCGAAGCGCGCGCCCGCAAAGGCACCGGTGAAGCCATGCGCGCATTGGCGGGTCTGCAACCGAAAACCGCCCGCGTGGTGCGAGACGGCAAGGAAACCAGCATCGCCATCGATGACGTGCGCGTCGGCGACATCATCGCCATCCGCCCCGGCGAGCAGCTGCCGGTCGACGGCATCGTCATATCCGGCACCTCCACCGTGGATGAGTCGATGATCACCGGCGAAGCCATGCCGGTCGCCAAAACCGAGGGCAGCGAAGTGACGGGTGCCACCATCAACGGTGGTGGCTCGCTGCGGTACCGCGCCACGAAAGTCGGCAAGGACACCGTGCTCGCGCAGATCATCGGCATGGTGGCCGCCGCACAAAGCTCGAAAGCCCCCGTGCAACGATTGGCGGACCGTATCTCCGGCGTTTTCGTGCCGGCCGTGGTACTCATCGCCGTATGGTCGTGCGCGCTGTGGTTCGCGTTCGGCCCCGACCCGCGTGTCACGCACGCGCTGGTCGCCGCGGTATCGGTGCTGCTGATCGCCTGCCCGTGCGCGCTCGGACTGGCGACTCCGTTGTCGGTGACGGTCTCGACTGGCCGCGCGGCTCGCATGGGGGTGCTGGTCCGTTCCGCCGAAGCGTTGGAAACATGCGGTAAAGTCAACGCCGTCGTGCTGGACAAAACCGGCACGATCACCACAGGCAAGCCCACCTTCACCGACGTGCTGCCGTTCGGCAAGTGGCGTCGGCAGGCCGATGATTTCCTGACGATCGTCGCCGCCGCCGAACGTGATTCCGAGCATCCGCTCGCTGCTGCGATCGTTGCCGCAGCTGCGGAAAAAGCCGACATCGCGGACGTTGCGGAACTCGCGCAAACCACCGATTTTCAGGCGATTGCCGGCCGTGGCGTCACCGCGCGTGTCACCTTCCGCGGTCTGCCGCACACCGTCGCCGTCGGCAACACCGACCTGATCGACGACCTTGACGTCGACATGCCCGACGTTACGTCCGATACCTCCGAAATTGCCTCCGAGACCATCCACGATACGAACCTCGACGCCATCATCGCCGACATGGAACGCCTGTCGCAGCAAGGCAAAACGCCGATCCTAGCGGCCATCGACGGCCATCTCGCCGGCATCGTCGCCGTCGCCGACGTGCCGAAAGCCGACTCGCGCCAAGCCATCGAACTGCTCCGCAAACGTGGCGTCGAAGCCGTCATGCTCACGGGAGACAATCCGACCACCGCACGCGCCATCGCAAGCCAGGTCGGTATCGACGAACGTCATGTGATCGCCGGCGTGCGGCCGGAACGCAAGGCCGACGAAATCGCAAAACTCCAATCGCAAGGCTATACGGTGGCGATGGTCGGCGACGGCATCAACGACGCGCCCGCCCTCGCCCGAGCCAACGTCGGATTCGCCATCGGCACCGGCACCGACGTGGCCATCCAATCCGCCGACGTGACACTGATGGGCGGATCGCTGATGGGACTCGTGCACGCGCTCGACCTGACGCATGCCGCCATGCGCAACATCGCGCAAAACCTCGGCTTCGCACTCGGCTACAACAGCATCGGCATCGTGATCGCGGCCGGCGTGCTGTATCCGTTCACCGGAACGCTGCTGAATCCGATGATCGCCGGCGCCGCGATGGCGTTCTCGTCGTTGTGCGTGGTGACGAACGCAAGCCGGCTGCGCCTGTTCGATCCGGACGCGGAGGCGGCGAAAAACAAGACGTATCGGGTACGCAAGCCCGATCCGAGCAAAAATAATGGCAACCAGCACAGTCGGAAAGGAACGATCATGGGACTGTTCAGCGATCACAAGGCCAAGAAGGAAGCCGAGAACATGGGCGCGATGGGCGCCGGACACTGCTGCGGCGGTCATGACGGCCACGGCATGGCTTCGAATATGGGCGATTCCGCGGCGAACGTTGCGAAGGATCCGGTTTGCGGCATGAGCGTCGATCCGGCCACCGCGGCCGCGACCCGCGAATACGGCGGCGTCACCTACTACTTCTGCAACCCCGGTTGCGCCGACAAGTTCGCCCAGAACCCGGCCGCCTACCTGGGCTGAGACCTGATTCTCGTCCGTCCCCAATCTGCCGACATCGAATGACATCCGGCCGTCGGCGGGTTGGGGATTTTTGTTGAATGGTTGATTTACGGATTCCGATTCACGGACGAACGATAAGATTCCCCTCCCGCACTCCGGAGAGCGCGTCCCGCCCCGCTACAAACGTGCGCGTGACGACGCCGTTAAGCGTCATGCCATCGCAGGCGCAGATCGGATTGCGGCTTTCCAAAGCGGTAGCATCCACAACAAACCGTTCGTACGGGCGAATAATCGCCAAATCGGCCCGCAATACCGGCGTTATATCGCCACGATCGTCAAGTCCCACAAGCCGTGCGGTGTTGCACGACATCCACCGCACGACGTCGGCCAAACTCAAGCCGCGCCGCATCGCACCCGTCAACACCGCGCGGAATCCGACCTGCAGACTGGAAACGCCACCCCACGCGGTGGCGAGCGTGCCGGCTTTCATATCCGCGCTGGCCGGGGAATGATCGGTGACGACACCATCCAACGTGCCGTCGGCAAGCCCCGCCCATAGCGCGTCCTGCTCATGCAGATCACGAATCGGCGGACAGCATTTGACCGCGGTGGCGTTGTCGGGAATATGGTCGCAATCCAACGTGAGGTAATGCGGACAGGTCTCCGCGCTGACCGGCAGTCCTTCGGCCTTCGCCCGCCGCAGCACGTCCACGCTCAGACCGCTGGACACGTGCAGAATATGCGTGCGGCAGCCGGTGCGTGCCACCAGCCGTACGATCTTGCGCACCGCGTTCGCCTCGCATTCGGCCGGGCGCGATGCCGCGTTCAACAGTGTTCGCAACAGTCGGGGATTTTGTTGCCGCGTTAGTCGCCCATTTCGCTGGTTTGGCACCGTTTCTTCTATGCCGAATCCGCCCGATATGCGATGTTGATTGTGTGGGGTAAGCTGTTTTTGCCATGGTCGGTCATCTCCTGATGGTGGGTCGCGTTGCCAAGAGGCGCCGCCATTGCCTGTGATGGATGCATTTCAGTGCTTACGGCATCTGAAATTCTTCATTCGTCGTAACAGTTGTCGGTGGCCAAACCTGGTGAAACCCGGAAAGCAAGGGGTAGCATCGTCAGGAGAGCGGATGCGCCGCGTGAGAATGTACTGCAGGGAAGGGCGATGAGCGTGACTTCTGGAATTATGCTTTCAGACAATATGGGGGCTTCGAAGGACGCCATGGACGAGGAAGGCAATGCTGCCGCGGACCTCGGCTTGGTGGCGCGCATCCGGGAATCCTTCGATTCGCTGACTGCGACGGAACGTGAGGCTGCGCAGTTCATTCTGGGTCATCTGACCGACGTGCTGGTCTGCAATTCCGTGGAATTGTCGCAGTTGAGCGGCATCTCGCAGCCGACGCTCAGCCGCCTGTACCGCAAGCTCGGCTATGCGAACGCGGGCGAATTCAGACGTGACGTGCGTCGCGTCCATCGTCCTGGCTCTCCGGAGCTTTCACGGCACACCCAGTGCGACGATTTGGTCGCCGACCATCTGCGCCGTGACGAGGAAAGCCTGAAACGCACGTTTGAAGGCATCGACCGCGCGCAACTGTCATCCGCATGCCAAGCCATGGCCACGGCCCCGCATGTGGCGGTGGTCGGGTACCGCAGCAGCTATCCCGTGGCGCTGCACATGCGCGAACAGCTGATGCGGCTACGCGGAAACGTTGATATTCTGCCGAATCCAGGCCAGTCCATAGGCGAAGATCTGGTTGATTATGCGGCAGGCGACGTAATCGTCATCATCGGCGTGGGCCGGCGTCTTCCCTTCTTCTCGCGGCTCATCGACGTGATGCTTGAGCGCGGCCTGACCGTGGTGGTGATTGGCGACATTTCGGCGCGCAACGCCGTCATCGGCCGTAACGTCGCCTTCTTCAAAGTGGTGCTGAACTCCCACGTGCTGACGAGCTTCACCGCGGCGTTCGCCCTGATCGCCCTGATGATGGACGAAGTCGGAAAATGCCTCGTCGATACCGAAGACGAGGTGCACGCGCGTATCGAAGGCATCAACGATTGCTTCGATGCGCTCAATGAGCTTGAAGATTGATAGGGAAAATCTAGGCGCGGCACGTCCCGTTGGAACGGCGGTAAACGGAAGTGGAAGCGGGAATGGGAACGGAATGAATTCAAAACGAAACATGCTGGCGTACGACCGGTCCTCCACCGGATTGTGGGTGGCTTTGATCTTCCTTGTATCGCTGAATCTGCGGCCCGCCATCGCCGCCGTCGGGCCGGTCCTCGCCCAAATGGGAACCGACCTTGCGTGGGGCGAGGGCGTGCAGGGCGTATTGACGGCGATTCCGCTGATCGCCTTCGCCGCGGTCAGCCCGCTGGTCACGTTCCTTGCACGCCGCATCGGCATCGACATGTCGATTCTGCTGGCCCTGCTGTGCATCGCGGCGGGCGACGCCATCCGCTCGTTCGGCGGCGGCGTTGGCATCTGGCTGGGCACGGTGGTGTTCGCCTCCGCCATCGCCGTCGGCAACGTTCTTGTGCCGGTGATCGCGAAACGTGACTATGCCGGCCATGTCGCGATGGCGACCGGCGTCTATTCCGGTTGCATCACCGCCGGCAGCGCCACCGCAGGTTTGCTGTCCGCGCCGCTTGCGCAGATGTGGGGCGGTTGGCGCGCGTCACTCGCCTTCTGGAGTGTGCCGCCGCTGGTCGTCGCCGTGCTGTGGGCGTTGCGTATCCTGCACAATCGCAAAGTCGTTATCGCTTCCGCCGGCGGCACCATCGAAACCAGTGATACTGGCGATATCGATGATATTGGCGATCGCAGCACGACGGCCAACGCACAAAACCCGCATTCTGCACAGCGACCGGCATGTTCCACGCAATCGTCGCGTGGCGTGTTCGCCCGTGTTCTGCGCCGTCCGATGACGTGGTACGTGACGGCCTTCATGGGACTGCAATCGTCCGCCTTCTACACCATGTCCAACTGGATGCCGTCCATCTCGGCGTCCATCGGCTACGATGCCTCCACCGCCGGCGTGCATCTGTTCATCTTCCAAGGCATCGGCATCCTTTCCGGCTTGGTCATTCCTAAGCTCATGAACGTGCGCGGCAACCAGGTCTGCGCGGCGCTTACCGCAAGCGCTCCCATGCTGATCGCCGGCCTCGGCATGCTGCTGCTGCCGCATCTCATGCCGGTATGGGCGTTCGTCGGCGGCTGCGCGCAAGGCGCGTCCCTGGTGGTGGCGCTCGCATTGATCGCGTTGCGCGGCCGTGACAGCGCCGAAACCGTGGTGCTGTCGGGCGTTGCGCAGTCGTTCGGCTATCTGATCGCGTCGCTCGGCCCGCTTATGTTCGGCGTGCTGGTCCAGGCCACTGGCGGCCACCATGTGCCGCTGATGGTGTTCACGTTCGTCGCTTTCCTGCAGTGCGTCGTCGCGGTCATCGTCGGCAGGCCTTCCAAAATGTGACTTTTCGCGTCTCATGAAATCGAAAGCGTCCGCAGAGGGAAGTACCGTTAGCCGTATGACAAGCCCTAAGACTGACGGTACTATGCATCTGCTCGATCCTGCTCCCTTCGGACGTATCCTTCCGGCCATGGTCACCCCCATGAAGGCTGACGGAGCCGTAGATTTCGAAGCCGCGCAACAGCTGGCGAGGCAGCTCGTGGCGGATGGTGCCGACGGTCTTGTGGTCAACGGCACCACCGGCGAATCTCCGACCACCCACATGGAGGAGAAGGTCGAGCTGGTTCAGGCCGTCAAGGAAGTCGTGGACGTGCCGGTCATTTCCGGCGCCGGTTCCAACGACACCGCGCACACCGTGCGCATGGTGGAGCAGACCCAGGAGGCGGGCGCCGACGCGGTGCTCGTGGTCGCCCCGTATTACTCCCGTCCGTCGCAGGAAGGCGTGTTCCGCCACTACAAGGCGGTCAACGATTCCGCGGACAAGCCGATCATCGTCTACGATGTGCCGGGCCGTACCGGACTGCACATCCAGCTGGAAACCTACCGTCGTATGGCCGAACTCGACCACGTCAAGGCCGTCAAGGACGCCACCGGAGACATCGCCGGCGCGGTGCGCAAGCGTATGGAGACCGGTCTGACCTGGTATTCGGGCGATGACGGCCTGTTCCTGCCGTTCCTGTCCGTCGGCGCAGTCGGCATCATCTCTGTGATCGCGCACGCGGCCGCCGGCCCGATGCGTGACCTCGCCAACGCGTTCGATCGTGGCGATATCCACGAAGCGCAGCGCATCTCCGTGCAGCTGGCGCCGCTCGTCGAAGCGATGAACGGCAATGGCTTCCAGGCCGTGATGGCCAAGGCCTCGCTGAAGGTGCGTGGAATCCTCGACTCCACCGAAATGCGCCTGCCGAACGTCGGTCCGGGCGAAGCGGAACTCGTGCGCGCGGAAAAGGGCATGCGCGCCGCGGGACTGCTGTGAACCGAATCGCATGATGCGACTGGCCTGTCGCGCATGAACGCCGGCAGGCACCCAAATTCCTCGTTTCCGCATAGGCGGAGACAATTAGTAATAGAAATCCAACTAGGAAATGGCTACAGAAGAAACCACAAAGACAACAACACACAAGCGCGGCAGCAAGGCTGCCAAGCGCACTGAAACCGCAGTCAAGGCATCCAAGACCACTAAGGCCGCGAAGTCCGAGAAGACCGCCATCAAGAAGGCCAAGTCCTCCACCCGCAGCCGTGGCAACGGTGGCTCGCGCAACGGCGGCTCCCGTGGATCCCGTGGCGGCAACGGTTCGAACCGTCGTCCGTCGCATTCCGCGCCGCAATCCACCGCGCCGCAGCAGGACGAGGTGCTGATCGCCCCGCCGAAGTACCGCAAGGGCTCCATGCGCATCGTGCCGCTCGGCGGTCTGGGTGAGATCGGCCGCAACATGAACGTGGTCGAATACAACGGGCATATCCTGCTCATCGACTGCGGCGTGCTCTTCCCGGAAGAGGAGCAGCCGGGCGTGGACCTCATCCTGCCTGACTTCCACTACATCAAGGACCGTCTCGACAAGGTCGAGGCGCTTGTGCTCACCCACGGCCACGAGGACCATATCGGTGGCGTGCCGTACCTGCTCAAGCTCCGCCCGGACATTCCGCTGATCGGTTCCAAGCTCACCCTCGCCTTCGTTGAGGCCAAGTGCAAGGAACACCGCATCAACCCGACGCTCGTCGAGGTCAAGGGACGCGACAAGCTCAAGGTCGGCCCGTTCAACCTGGAATTCGTGAACGTCACGCACTCCATTCCGGACGCGCTCGCCGTGTTCGTGCAGACCCCCGCCGGCTCGCTTATCGACACCGGCGACATCAAGCTCGACCAGCTGCCGCTCGACCACCGCATCACCGATCTGGTGGAATTCGGCAAGCTTGGCGAAAAGGGTGTGGATCTGCTGATGATGGACTCCACCAACGCCGAGGTCCCGGGCTTCGTCAAGCCGGAGACCTCCATCGGTCCGGCGCTCGACCAGGCGTTCGCACAGGCCACTCGCAAGATCATCGTGGCCAGCTTCTCCAGCCACGTGCACCGCGTGCAGCAGGTCGTCGACGCGGCCCACAAGTACGGCCGCAAGGTCGTGTTCGTCGGACGTTCCATGGTCCGCAACATGTCCATCGCAGCAGATCTGGGCTACCTGCGTCTGCCCGAGGACACCGTCATCGACCTGAAGCAGGCCCATGACGTGCAGGACGACAAGCTCGTCTACATGTGCACCGGCTCCCAGGGCGAGCCGATGGCCGCGCTCGGCCGCATCGCCGACGGCAACCACCGCGACATCACCATCAACGAGTTCGACACGGTGATTCTCGCCAGCTCCCTGATCCCAGGTAACGAGCATGGCGTCTACAAGGTCATCAACAAGCTCGTGCAGCTCGGAGCCCGCGTGGTCAACCGAGACAACGCCGCCGTGCACGTCTCCGGCCACTGCAACGAAGGCGAGCTGCTGTACATGTACAACATCGTCAAGCCGAAGTGCGCCATGCCTATCCACGGCGAAAACCGCCACTTGGTGGCCAACGGCATGATCGCCGTCAAGACCGGCGTCGATCCGCAGAACGTCGTGCTGGCCGAAGACGGCGACGTCGTCGACCTGTACCACGGCCAGGCCGCGGTCGTTGGCTCCGTGCCGTGCGGCTACGTCTACGTCGATGGCGATTCCGTCGGCGAACTGACCGACGAAGAACTCGAGAAGCGCCGCATCCTCGGCACCGAAGGCTTCGTGTCCAGCTTCGTGGTCGTCGACACCGAAACCGCGGATGTCATCACCGGCCCGAAGATCTACCTCAACGCGGTCGCGGAAGACGAAAGCGAGTTCGACAAGGTCCGTCACCAGATTGTCGAGCAGCTGCAGGACGCGATGATGCAGGGCACGCGCGACACCTACAAGCTGCAGCAGATCATGCGACGCACGCTCGGCGGCTGGGTGGCACGACAGCTGCACCGCAAGCCGATGATCGTCCCCGTCGTCGCCGACATCGCGCAGGACGTGGACGACGCGATGGGACTGAACGCCGCGAAATAAGCCGTAAATTTACCATAAATTGAATCAAGGCGACGTGATCGGCACAACTGATCGCGCCGCCTTCTGTTACCAGAAAGAAGGAGTGACATGCCAGGAGCAAACCTCACCCGAATCGAAGCGGAAGAACGCAAAAGCATCATCGCCGCGCCAATCCATTACACGGTCAAGCTTGACCTGACCCGCGGAGCCAAGGATTTCGGCTCCGAAACCACCATCACCTTCGACGCGAAGCCGGGGGAGTCAAGCTTCCTTGACCTCATCGCCAACGAAGTCAGCGAAATCACCCTCAACGGTGAAACCCTCGACCCGGCTGAAGCGTACGTGGACAGCCGCATCGAACTGAAGAACCTCAAGGAGCACAACGAGGTTACCGTCAAGGCGATGTGCCAGTACTCCAACACCGGCGAAGGCCTGCACCGCAGCGTCGACCCGTCCGACGGCAACGTCTACCTGTACACCCAGTTCGAGGTGCCGGACGCCCGCCGTGTCTACGCCGTGTTCGACCAGCCTGATCTGAAGGCCGTGTTCGACTTCTCCGTGCTCGCCGCCAAATCCTGGATCGTCACGTCCAACATGCCCACCTCCTCCGTGACCGACAACGAAACCGTCACCGAGGAAGGCACGCTCGGCGATCACGCCGCCGAAACCACCAAGCTGTGGGTGTTCGAGCTGACCCCGACCATGAGCTCCTACCTCACCGCCATCTGCGCCGGACCGTACGCCGAATGGCACACCGAATACGCCAATGAGGACGGCCGCACCGTGCCGATGGCTATGTACTGCCGCCAGGCGCTCGCCAAGGCCTTCAGCAAGGACGTCGACTACCTGTTCGACATCACCAAGAAAGGCTTCGCCTTCTACGCCAAGACCTGGGGCGTGCCGTACCCGTACGCCAAGTTCGACCAGATCTACGTGCCGGAGTACAACGCCGGCGCCATGGAGAACATCGGCATGGTCACCATCCGCGACCAGTACGTGTTCGAATCCAAGGTCACCGACGCCTATGCGGAACGCCGTGTGGTCACCGTGCTGCACGAGCTCGCCCACATGTGGTTCGGCGACTACGTGACCATGAAGTGGTGGAACGACCTGTGGCTCAACGAATCCTTCGCCGAGTTCACGTCCACCCTCGCCACCGCCGAAGCCACCGAATGGAAGGACGCCTGGGCAACCTTCAGCTCCGGCGAAAAGAGCTGGGCGCTGCGTCAGGACCAGCTGAGCACCACCCACCCGATCGTCGCCCCGATCAACGACCTCAACGACACCTACGTCAACTTCGACGGCATCACCTACGCCAAGGGCGCCTCCGTGCTGAAGCAGCTCGTGTACTACGTGGGCCGTGAGAAGTTCTTCAAGGGCATCAACAACTACCTCAACAAGCACGCCTACTCCAACGCCACCCTCGCCGACCTGCTCGCCGAACTGGAACTCACTTCCGGCCGCGACCTGAAGGCGTGGAGCGCCCAGTGGCTTGAGGAATCCGGCATCAACACCATCGCCACCGAAGTCGAAGAGAACGAGGACGGCACCATCAAGCGTCTCGCCCTGCGCCAGACCGCTCCGGCCGAGCATCCCGTGCTGCGCGCCCACCGTCTCGCCGTCGGCTTCTACAACGAGGATCCGGAAACCGGCAAGATCGTGCGCACCGACCGTTTCGAACTGGACGTCGACGGCGAACTGACGGTCGTCGACGCTGCCGCCGGCAAGGCACGTCCGTCGCTGATTCTGGTGAACGACGACGACCTGACCTACACGAAGCTGCGTTTCGACGACAAGAGCCTCGCATTCGCGACAAGCAACCTGTACCGCTTCGACGACGCGCTCGCCCGTTCCGTGATCTGGCTCGCCCTGTGGGACATGACCCGCGACGGCGAACTGCCGGCACGCCAGTTCATCGACACCTCGCTGGCCGCGCTCGCCACCGAACACGAGTCCACCACCTTCCGTTACGCGCTGGCACAGGTCAGCACCACCGCATGGCATTACACCGCTCCGGCAGAGCGTGCCGAGACCGTGAAGCATGTGGCCGCCGAACTGTTCAAGCTGGCGGGTCAGGCCAAGGCCGGCTCCGACGAACAGTTCCAGCTCGTCACCGCCTACCTGGGCTACGGCGAGCCGGGCGACGAGGCGTTCGTCGCCAACGCGAAGGGCCTGCTCGACGGTTCCGTGGCATTCGACGGTCTGGAAATCGACAACAACTTCCGCTGGACCATCATCAACGCGCTGAGCACCGTCAACGCGATCGACCAGGCGGGAATCGACGCCGAACTGGCCAAGCGCGAAACCACCGAGAACCGTGAGTTCGCCTATGGCGCACGCGCCGTGGCCGGTACCGCCGAAGCGAAGGCATGGGCTTGGAACGAGGCCCTGCACAACGACGAGCTGACCAACATGCAGCTTGAGGCTGTGGCCGGTGGCTTCGCAGCCACCCCGCGCGCCGACTTGGCCGAACCGTACGCCGAGAAGTATTTCGAGGTCGCCGACTGGATTTGGGAGCACAAGACCTTCCACATGGCGGAAGCGCTGCTCGAAGGCCTGTATCCGGGCTATGCCGATCCGGCGAAGCTCGTGGAGCTGGGCGACGCCTGGCTCGCCTCCCATAAGGACGCGGACAACGCCTTGCAGCGCATTGTGCGTGGCAACGTCGAGGCTTCTCACCGCACGCTGAAAGTGCGCGACTTCAACGCCGCGCTCTGATAGCAGGGGCGACAGGAACGTTCCCGCTTAAGAGCCGTCATGTCGTCGCACGACTTTGATTTTGGGTGCGATTTTCAAAGTCATGCGACGGGCATATCGGCATTTATGCCCCCTAATCCTCGTTTTCCGCTTGAAAATAAGGATTAGGGGGCATTTTGCGTCGAAGGCTGTCGCACGACTTTGATTTTGGAGGCATTTTTCAAAGTTGTGCGACAAGCGTGCTGGCTTTCATACCCTCTAACTCTTATTTTTTGCTGGTTTTCAACGGAAAATGATAGTTAGGGGGTATTTCTTTATCAAGTGTTGCCGCACGACTTGATTTTCCGCCTTGAAATCAAAGTCGTGCGACACGAAAAGGGCATTGCGCGCCGTGAAATGCTTTGAATTGTGAAGTGTTATGCGATTGCGTCGTCACCTGCTGGTTTCGGCGGCACGGTTGAGTACGATAGGTCACGGAAATATCGTTTGCAGATAGCGAGGATTTGAGACTCATGCCACGTATGTTCGGAACCGACGGCGTTCGAGGATTGGCGAATAGGGATTTGACGGCACAGCTGGCGCTCGATTTGGGTGACGCCGCGGTGCGTGTGCTGGGCGATGACGAGCGGAGCGAATTCGAAAGCCGTCGCCGTGCGCTGGTCGGTCGTGATACACGAGTTTCCGGCGATTTCCTTGCCGCCGCATTGTCCGCTGGCATGTCCGCCGGCGGCTTCGACGTGATCGACGCCGGCATCATCCCGACGCCGGGCGTCGCATACCTGACGTCCGTGCTCAACGTGGAAATGGGCGCGGTGATCTCCGCATCCCACAATCCGATGCCCGACAACGGCATCAAGTTCTTCGCCCGCGGCGGCTTCAAGCTGCCCGACACCAAGGAAGACGAGATCGAAGCGGTGCTCGGCCAGGATTGGGATCGTCCTACCGGCGCCGGCGTGGGTCGTGTCAGCCATGACACCGCCACCGCAACCAACCTGTACATCGACCATCTGGTTTCCGCCATCGCGCCGGTCGGTCCGGACAAGTCGCAGCCGACGCCGCTGAAGGGCCTGAAGATCGTGGCCGACTGCGCGAACGGCGCCACGTCCGTGGTCGCTCCGGAAGCCTTGCGCCGCGCCGGCGCCGACGTGACCGTCATCAACGCGTCGCCGGACGGCTACAACATCAACAAGAACGCCGGCTCCACCCATCCTGAGCAGCTGCAGGCCATGGTCAAGGCCTCCGGCGCCGTCATGGGCGTTGCCTTCGATGGCGATGCCGACCGTTGCCTTGCCGTGGATGAGGATGGCAACATGGTCAACGGCGATCAGATCATGGGCATTCTGGCACGCGCCAAGAAGAACGCGGGCAAGCTCAACCATGACACCCTCGTCGTGACGGTGATGAGCAACCTCGGTCTGAAGTTGGCCCTGCGTTCCATGGGCATCAAGACCGTGCAGACCAACGTGGGCGACCGTTACGTGCTTGAGGAGATGCTGCGAGGCGATTATTCGCTCGGCGGCGAGCAGTCCGGCCACGTGATCAACCGTGAATTCGCCACCACCGGCGACGGCACCCTGACCGCGCTCACCCTGTGCAACGAGGTCGTCAAATCCGGTAAGAGCCTGAAGGAACTGGCCGCCGACTTCCCGCAGCTGCCGCAGACGCTCATCAACGTGCCGAACGTGGACAAGATGGCCGCCAAGACCAACGCCAAGGTGCAGGCCGCGGTGGAACGCGAAGAGAAGCTGCTGGGCGACACTGGCCGCGTGCTGCTGCGTCCGTCCGGCACCGAGCCGCTCGTGCGCGTCATGGCCGAAGCCGAAACCCAGCAGCAGGCAGACGAAGTGTGCGATCGCCTCGCCAAGGTCGTCGCCGACGAACTCACCCTGTAAGAGCCCGCAAGGAGATATGCCCCATGTTCGGACACAACTCGAAAGTGGACCTCGAACTCAACCGCGAGGTCGAAAAGCTCATCAAAACCGGCGGCAAAGAGAAAATCATGCCGATCGTGCAGGCCGGCGAACCGGTATTACGCCAGCAGACCATCGCCTACGACGGCCAGTTGAGCCGCAAAACGCTTGACAAGCTCATCGACACCATGCGCACCACCATGCTGGAAGCGCCGGGCGTGGGCCTCGCAGCCACCCAGATCGGTCTCGGTCTGGCTTTGGCCGTCGTCGAAGACCACGTATGCGAAGGCGACGATGGCGATCCGCGCGAAGCTGCGGAATTCCCCTTCCACGCCATCATCAACCCCAGCTACGAGCCGATCGGCACCGAAACCCGCAGCTTCTACGAAGGCTGCCTGAGCTTCGACGGTTACCAGGCCGTACGCAAGCGTTGGCTTGACATCACCGCCCGTTGGCAGGATGAGGACGGCAACAAGCATGAGGAACATCTGCACGGCTGGCCGGCCCGCATCTTCCAGCATGAAACCGACCATTTGAGCGGTGAACTGTACATCGACCAGGCCGAAATCCGAAGCCTGACCACCAATGAGAACCTTGAGGATTTCTGGTGCGAGGATCCGGTACCGACCGAAGCGGCGGCCGAACTCGGCTTCGAACTGTAATCGCGTAAACGAACGAGACAAGAACGATGAATGCCTCCCAGGCGAACACTTGGGAGGCATTCATCATATTCGGGATTATTGGAATGTTCGAAACATGAGTATTCCAAATATTCCAATATTTCAGTATTCCGGATTCACTAGCACATCGTACGTATCCGTGTTCCGCTCGGCATCCGAACGCAGATCCCAGCCAGGCTTGCGCATTCCATACAACACCAGCGGCGGTAAACCGAGCACAAGCACGACTACAGCCACAAGAATCGCATATGAAACGCTATCCAAACCGGTGAAACCAGCCGGTCTCACGAAAGTCAACACGAATGCCGCGGCGGAAGCGACGAAACCGACGCCCGCGACCAACCGAATCGCAGGAACTCGATACGTGCGGCGGACTTCTGGATGGGTGTTGCGCAGACGAATCGCGGCGGCAAACATCAACATGTACATCACCAGATACAGCGCGGTCGCCATATCCACCAGCGTCGCGAAAGCCGTGTTGCCATTGGGGATCAACACGAACAGCAACGCCAGCACGGTCACGATAATGCCTTGCGGAATCAGAATGCCTTCCTGCACGTCGTGGGCATTGCGCTTCTGCAGCGCGGGAGGCATCAGTCCCGTGCGGGCGGCCGCTAGCAAACCGCGAGAAGGACCAGCTATCCAAGCCACCACGGAAGCGAACGCGCCTAGCGCGATGAGCAGCGAAATCACCGGAGTGCCCCAACCCATGCCAAAATGGTCGAAGAACTCCCTGAACGCCAGATTGATGCCGTCGATGAGCCCCAGCTCACGATGCGGCACAGCAAAGGCGATTGCCAAAGTCGGCAGCACAAGTACCAGCAGAATCAGCGCGGTCGCTAGTGCAATGGCGCGTGGGAATTGACGTCCCGGATGCTCCAAGTCGTTGGCATGCACGGCATTGACCTCCATACCCGCGTAGGCGAGCACATTGGATACGATTAGCACAATCGACGCGATGCCCGTCCACGGCGGAAGCAGCGCGGATGCGTGCAGGGAGGTCTGCACTGGCTTACCGATCGCCAGCCAGATAATGCCGAAGACGATAAGCAGCAACGCAGGAAACAGCGTGCCGATAAGTCCCGAAATCGACCCGACCTTGGCGAACAGATTGCCGCCGCGCAACGCCACCATCGTGCTTGCCCAATACAACACGATGATCACCGCGGCCACATATACGCCATTATTGCCCAAGCCACCCATGCCGAACACATACGACAGGCTGACGGCGATGAACGCAATCTGTATCGGATACCACACCACATTCTGAATCCACTGCAGCCAAATGGCGAGAAATCCGATGCGATTGCCGAACGCCTCACGCACCCACACGTACACGCCACCTTTCCAGCCGGTGGCCAGTTCGGCAGCCACCAGCGCGGTCGGCACCAGGAAAACGACCGCCGGAATGAGATACAGCAGAATGGAAGCGAGACCATAATCGGCCATGGCCGGCAGAGAGCGTAGCGAGGCCACCGCCACCACGGTCAACATCGCCAGTTGGCTGACTGTCATCATGGTTTTGCCGGTTTTATTGGCAACGGTTGCCGTGCTTGCGATTGCGCCGTGCCCGTCAGCGCCGTTCCCTCTATTCGCCCCGGCATGCGCAGGTATGCCCGTACGATTGCGGTTTCCTGCGACGGCAGACGGATTGCGTGGCGTTGTTGTCGGTGCCGTCGCAGCGTTCGTCGTGGAACGTGCGGACCCGGGATGTGCAGCTGCGCTTGCATCGTGCGCTACCACAGCAAGCGGCTTTTTCATATGAACTGTCATTGCAGCCAGCTTTCGTAAACATAATCGTTGTGGGAATGAACATGAATTTCCTTAATGCGGGAAACGATGGAATTCGTGGAATGACCGCGAAATATCAGTGGTGGAATCCGGATGCACGAGCCTCGCTTGGCATTGGTGAGCGCAGTCCGTCCAGATACTTCACACACGACTTCAAATCCTTGATGAACGCTTCGGCCATATCGTGGCTGAAACCGTTACGCACCACAATGCGCTGCACGGTCACCTGCGTCAGATCCACCGGCATCGGATAAGCCGGCACCAGCCATCCCTTCATGCGCAGCCGATCCTGCAGATCGTACAGATTCCACTTGCGATCCGGCTTGTCGTTGAGCATCCATGCGAACACCGGAATGTCGGAACCGTCGTTCCACAGCGTAAAATCATCCATCTGCTCGATCTCGCCCGACAGATATTTCGCCACATCATGCGAAGTCTGCTGCACCCTTCGATACCCGTCGAATCCCAAACGCAGGAACATGTAGTACTGCAGCAGTACCTGTGCGCCCGGACGGGAGAAGTTCAGTGCGAAAGTCGGCATTTCGCCGCCGAGATAACTCACCTTGAAAATAAGGCTTTCCGGCAGGTCAGCGGTTTCGCGCCATACGACCCATCCCAAACCGGGGTAGACCAGACCGTACTTGTGACCGGAGGTGCTGATGGAGTAAACGCGCTTGACGCGGAAGTCCCATGCGAGGTCCGGCTGGATGAATGGTGCGATCATACCTCCCGAAGCGCCGTCCACATGGATGCGCACATCAAGTCCGGTGCGCTCCTCGATGCGGTCCAGTGCTTCGCTGATCTGTTCGACCGGCTCATACATACCCGTATAGGTCACGCCCATGATGGCCACCACGCCGATGGTGTTCTCATCGACATACTTGTCGAGATCATGGCCGTCGAGCACTTTGTGGTCCTCGGAAATCGGCACATAGCGTGGTTCCACGTCGAAATAGTTGCAGAACTTCTCCCAGCACACCTGCACGGCGCTGCTCATCACCAGATTCGGATGATCGGTCGGCAGGTCGGCCTTTTCGCGGGCTTCCTTCCAACGGCGCTTCAACGCGAGTCCGCCCAGCATGCAAGCTTCCGACGAGCCGATGGTGGAGGTTCCGATGGCATTCATTGGATCGGGCGCATGCCATAGATCGGCGAGCATGTGCCAGCAGCGCGATTCGACTTCGGCGGTTTTCGGGTACTCGTCTTTGTCGATCATGTTCTTGTCGGCCGCCTCCATGTACAGGCGGTTCGCATGATCGTCCATCCACGTGCTCACAAAAGTTGCAAGATTGAGTCGCGCGTTGCCATCCAGCATGGCCTCGTCATGCACCACTTGGTAGGCGGTTTCCGGCAGACTACTCTTCTGTGGAATGGTAAATTTCGAGAACGCCTGGGCTTCCTTCGGACGGGCGAACAGCGGATTGATTTCCACGCTGTCAGGAACAACGCGGTCGTCGGCATTGCCGCAGGTGTTGTCGCAGCAATGCGAATTGTTGTTTTCAGTGGTGGAATGTGTTTCTGACATTGCAGTTCCTTTCGTTGATTTGGAACGTTTATTGCGTTCCGGGATTCAAAAATGAAAGTCGATTCTGGATTTTTGCTGGGAAATGGTCACATTTGCGCTATGTGAAAATTCGTATGGCAACCGCTTCGCACGGAGGTATCCGCGCGCGGTTTCGTAATGAACACCGTCATTCGAACTCGCATGGTTGTGTTCTCACAAAGAGGAATGCGCACGTTGGTTTGTTGCACATTCTTACACGCTGAAGGTGGGTATCGGCTACGATGGGCAGGTATGAACGAATCGACGATGAATCTTTCCTGGCTGGATGACGCGAAGCAGGACATCGAACAATGGTCGGCATCGATGCCGAATGACGCCGACAACCAGCCGATCGACTGGCGATGGGTGTCTTCCCTTGACCTGCGTAACGGCATTGGTGCCGCCACAAGACAGCACGTTGATTTGTTGGCAATGCTGCGGTCCTCGTCGCCGCAACTTTCCGCCCCGCAGCTGCACGCCCTGTTGAAAGATGATCTTGCGATTCGAGATCGGCTCGAACCGACCATCGCGCAGTGCAACAGCACGTTCATGATGGATTACGACCGACTTATCGCTTCCTATCGGCTGCCGCGCGCGCTTGCTTACGCGAACCGTCGGTTGTGCGACGAAATCGCTGTTCTGCGACAGATTGGCGTGGCGATGGGATTGTGGACGGTCACCGAGGAACGACGTGAGCGCGTGACGGTTCCGGTGCTGCTGCCCGGTTCGGCTTTGGCTTCCGAGGGAGTGGCGTTGGATGATATTCAGGATCGAACCGCTGACATCGTTAACGGCCGCGCCGCCCGTCGTGCCGCAGAGAAAAGTCAGAAGCGAGCCAGTGACTATGCCATGTCGCGTGCGAACCTGAGTGGAGTAACCAGTCCGGGCGGCTCCACGTTGTTTGATTACGGTTCGGAAACGAAATCCGCTGAAGCGGCGCAGTTGCGTCGGATGGCTGAATACCGCAAATCGGATTGGCGTGACGCTTATCTTCCTGGACGCGATGTGGACAATGTCATGGGAATCGACATCGAAACCACCGGTACTGACCCGGCGCGTGTGTACATCATCGACGTCGGCTTTGAATATATGAACATGATTTCCCCTCGCCCTGCTGCCGCACCTACTGGATACCAATACGAGCAGAGTTATTACGAAACGGGCGATGCGTATGGTCAGTCGCGTCTGTCGTTCGGCGTTCCTGCCGAGAACGCGACGCTCGGTAATCCGCTGATTCTCGATTTGACCGGTATCGATGTACGTGATCGTGCGTCCGGCTTCCGCCTGTTCGATGAGTGGCCGGAGGCTCAAATCGGTTTGCTGCAGCGATTGGAGCAGCAACCGTACGTAGCGCACAACGCTCGTTTCGAACATAGCTTCTTCATGTTGAATGTGGCTGGATATGCGGAAAGCTACCGTGCGGGCAAGATTACGATTATCGACACGTTGCCGATGAGCCGCCGTTGGGATGAAGGGTCAATTCCGGACGACGAGCATCCGTACGGCAATAACACGTTGGACGCGTACGCCAAACGCCAGGGTGCGCTTGACGAGAGCAAGTCGGAACGTCACCTCGGTTTGGAAGATACGCATATCATGCTGGTTGCCATGAAACATCACTTGGGTGTATTGCATGGCGAAGGCCGCGGTCCGTGGGGTGCGAATGGCAAGTCTGGCATCGGTGGCAAGCATTGCGGGCGCCGCTGGTAGCATTTGCGATTCGTGTCGCAGTTTCCTGGTTCTTCTTCCCGTGACCGTCCCGTTTTGGCTTTCCCTTCCGGCTTTTGTTACCCGTAACGCCGTTTTGCGGTTACAAAATGCGGATGCGATTGCGGATTTGCGGGGATGGAATGGGCGATTGCGGGGATGGTTTCGGTGGTTGCGGGGTTGGTCGGGCCTGGTTTGTCAAGTTTCGACACGCCGATGGAACGTTGGATTTCCAACGGTTCGCGCGTTGTTCATGCGGCCCGGGTTGCGCGGATCGCGATCGTGCTGTAAGTTTATCTCTTGCTGCCGCTCAGCGAGTGTCCGGTTCACTCCGGATTGCGAGGTGGGTGAGTGGTGGTGGTTTGAGAACTCAAGAGCGTATTTGTACTACTTCTTTATAGTCAATGA